>Ga0247727_10001010_pt1 | contig 68460 bp, 73 predicted proteins | sample WisWelCaveWW1625_FD_202498 | JGI IMG/M metagenome (GOLD analysis project Ga0247727, IMG submission 202498) | Biofilm microbial communities from Wishing Well Cave, Virginia, United States - WW16-25 | ecosystem: Environmental > Aquatic > Deep subsurface > Groundwater > Cave microbial mat | place... | reverse complement strand
CTGGCCTTCGGCGGTGGCGGCACTGACGTCGGTCGCCTGGGGGAGTTTCAACCCCTCGGCGGTGCCGGAGGCGTTGACGGCAGCGAGGTTCAGGAAGTCCCCATCGGCGAAGGTCAAGGCCGCGGCCAAGTCCGTGGCGGTGATGGTGTCATCCAGGAGCTCCGCGGTGGCGACCCCGCCGGTGGCGATCTCGCTGGTGCCCACGGCATCGGCGGCAATCTCGGCGCTGCCCACGCCATCGGTGGCGATGTCCCCGGCGGTCAAGGTATCGGTGGCGATGTCATCGGTCGTGAGGGTGCCATCGAGCACCTCGCCGGTACTGATGCTGCCGGTGGGCAGGGCGATCTCGGCATCCCCGGTCCCATCGGTGGTGAGGGTCCAGGAGTCGGTGGTGCTATCCCCGAGCGTGCCGGCGACGTTGCCGGTGACGATCGGGTTGGCGCCGATGTTGACGGCGTTGGTCAGTTCCGCATCCGAGACGTCGAGCCCATCGGTGATGAGGTCGGCGGTGGTGGCTTGCACCAGGAGGGCATCGGCCACGGTCTGGCTGTTGCCGGTCGAGGTGTCGAGGTTCTCCAGGCGCAGCAAGCTCGCCACCGTGGTATCCCCGGCGGCGGCGGCGTTCGCGCTCAAGCGGATGCGCAGCGCCGCCTCGGTGGCGGTGGCGATGCCCGCGGCGGGGTTGTGGGTGTAGTCCAGGGCCAGCCCGGTATAGCTCGTGGTGTTATCGGTCGTCGCTTGGGCGTTGGTGAGCGTCAGCCCGATGGGGGTGATCGCCGCATCGGTCGTGGGGGTATTCGTGAGCGTCCAGTTCACCCCTTGGCCGGTGGTGAGAGCCGTGCTGTCGATGTCAAAGGTGGCGTCGGGGGAAGCATCCCAAATACCGACGTTTCCATTGTTGAGAACATGCAGACGATCATTGGAACCTGTCTTGAAAATCACATCGCCACTACCATTGGCATCGGAGTCGCCCGTGACGATAGCATCGGTAGCATTGGACAGGCTCGAAGCCGAGCCAGTTCCCGCCGTGGACATCGATGTGCCATCGGCAAAGATCAACTGTCCGCCGGAGCCGGTAGCAATCCGGATATCGCCATTGACGGCAAGCAACGAACCAGGGCTCGTCGTACCAATCCCCACCCGCCCATTGTCCTGAAAGATATGGGTGGACACTCCACCATCCTTGATCACAAAATCGCCTGTGGAGTCGAGATCGACGGTCAAGTCAGTACCTCCCAAGTTGATCTCCGTTGCCGCATCCAGATCGAGTGTGTCATCCAACTCGGCAAAATCGAGCGCATCGTTGGCCACTTCAGATGCTCCCACCACGTCAGCCGCAATCTCCGCCGCTCCCACCCCATCGGTGGCGATGTCCCCGGCGGTCAAGGTATCGGTGGCGATGTCATCGGTCGTGAGCGAACCGTCGGTCACTTCGCTGGAGCCGATGGCGTTGGCCGCTACCGTCAACGCCCCGGCGTTGCTTAAGGTCGCATCCCCGCTCATGGTGACGGCGGTGGCGAGGTTCGAGGCGTTGCCCACGAAGATCTTCCCATCGGCCAGGGTGCTGGTGGCCTTGCTGTCAAGCTGGGTCTGGATGTTGGAGGTGACGGTATCGACGTAGGCGAGTTCCGCGCTGGAGAGGGTCACGCCGCCGACCGTGACGTCGTTGGCGCCCAGGGCCAGGGCAGTGGCGATCTCGGCATCGCTGAGGTCCACCGCGGTGGTGACCGCGCCGGTCGAGGAGCCCAGGATCTGCAAGCCCGTGGCCAGGGCCAGATCTGCATCGGCGTTGTCGAGGCGGATCGCGGCATCCAGGCCGTTGCTGTTGCTGGAGTTGGCCTGCTGGATCACGAGGCCGCGGGTGGGGTAGTCGCTGCTGGCGGGGGTGGCGACGAGGGCCAGGACGTCGACCGTCCCGGCTAAGTCCGTGGTTAAGTCCAAGTTCTCCGTCCCCGCCAGGGCCCAGGTGTGATCCGCCGTCCAGCTGAAGCTGGTATTCTGGTTGACCCCCACGTCATCGGCGTTGACCGTGAGGCCGGTGCCGGCCCCCACCGCGAGGGCACTGCCGCCCCCGCCGGTCAACCCGGCGCCGGCGACGGCGGTGGCAATGTTGCTCACCCCGACCGTCCCCACCTGCAACGAATTAGCGTTCACCGTGATCGTGCTGTCAGCCGCCGCCACATCCACCACGCCACTGCTGTACGTTAACCCGGCTCCTGCCACCGTGCTGGCCAACGCCACATCATCCGCGTTCACCGTGACCCCATTCCCCGCTCCAACGGTCAGCGTGACCGCCCCGCTCGTTCCGCCTCCCGTCAGACCCGCCCCGGCCGTCACGCCGGTAATATCGCCGCCCGAGTCGCTGTCCGTTGAACTGATCGTGATCGTCTGTCCCGTCTGACTGATCGAAGTCGCACCACTCCCAGCCAACGTGACGTCTCCATACAGCGCGCTCGTGCCGGCGACCGAGTGCACCCCTTGATGCGCGTGGTCGCCCCGCGCGAAGCTGGCCGCCGATCCCTCGCTATTGGTTGTGCTCACTGAGGAGGCTGCCGCAGTCGTTAACGCATCCGCTCCACCAGGCAAGTGTCGTGCAGCATGCCCGGAGACATCCACTCCGTCGACGTTGCCGCTGACGGTGATACTCCCCGTGACGTCGAGCGACTTGTTGACATCAAGTGTGTCGTTCGTTGCATCCCACAGCATGGACGCATCCCCACTGCCGCCCTCGATCACTAATCCGGCTCCGTTCGCCGGCTCTGTCCCCGACGTGTTGTCAGAATCAACGGTAAAGGTGGTGTTCGTGGTACTCCCGCTCCCGCTGCTGCTGAGTGTTCCCGTGACCGTCAAATCACCGGTAATGGTCGCGCTCCCTCCCACTCCCAGATTTCCCTCTACGTACATGTCCTCGCCATCCAGGGTGATGTTCGACGTTCCATCACCCACCTTGAGATTGCCGACTTTCACGTTGAAGAGGTCGGTACCGGTATCGCTCGTCGCCGTGATGTTCCCCGCATCATCGACCACCAACCAGTTGGTCGTGCCATCGGTCAACTTGAAACCGGTGGAAGCGGTATCAATGTTGATCACCACGTTCCCGGTGCCGGACGGATTGATCGTCAGATCCTCGTTCGACTCGGTGGTGATATCAGTGGTGCCGTGGCCGAAGGTCAGCGTGCCACTCATGGTGTCTTCAGTATCACTGCGCAGGAATTGCGTGGAGTCCAACGCATCGAGCTTCTCGGCATTCATCGCATACGCCGATGCCGCCAACTTGATCCTCGGACTCATCTCACCATCCGAGACACCGTTCTCCGTTATCTCCAGCGTCATCCAGTACGGCTCGTCGAATCCTATCGAGTCGATCACCACTGAGGAACCCAGCAGCACCGTCACCAAGCCGTTGGTCACGCTGAGCGTTTGCGTCTCCTCCCAAACCTCTGTACCGCCGGTCTCCGCATCGTACAAGCGGAACGTCAGATCAAACGTGCCGCTGAGCGGCGTACCGCTGGTATCGGTGAGCCGTCCCTGAAAGTTTATGTAGTGCGGCACCGTGTCGTCCGCCCACACCGAAGAAATCGTCCATGGTCCACAGACCATGGTCCACAGTAACCCCGCTACTAGCAAGACGACATATAATCCGCAGCGCCACCCATATCCTGGATGCACTCGGTCAATCGCCATCCAACGCTTACATCCTGTGGACTGTGGACTGTGGACTGTGGACATCATTGATTCACACCCCCTCACCATGTTCCCGGCACCATGCGAAAGCGCGCGCTGCTGGTCTCCACGTACGACGCCTGCTGCTGCGATGGAGTGCTGGACACCGCCAGCGGGACCAGCGCCTCGCGTAATAGCTGCGTTGACTCCTGCGACATCGCCAGGCGCGCGATGCGCCGCTCGACATACACCATCCCGATGATGTTGGCTGACAGCCCCACGGCTATCGCGACAGCCGCCAATACCAAGCGCCTCGACCACCGGCGAACACGCGGCAGTGGCACTGACTTCTCGGCAACCGGCACAACGGCAACACGGAGCGGCGTAGGCGCAACGCTATCGATGTCAACCGCACCAGCCACCACAGCAGCATCCGGAGCCGTCTTGACTGTCGCGCCGGAAGAAGGCGATGCCCCAACCCCCGACAACGCTGTCAGCTGCGCATACAACGGCGACTGCCGGTTGACCGCGTAGTATCGGATATTGGCTTCATCGGTAGCGATGAGCAGCCCGAGCCGCTCAAGCCGTAACAGTTCACGGCGGAGCGGTGTGGCCGACTCCCCCAATTCCCGCTCCAACCCACGCAGATAGTGGCGGCTGGCCGGATCCTTGATAAACACCTCCAAGAGACGCGCCCTGGTTTTTGATGTAATCAGTGCATCAAGCATCGTGCCGCTCCTACTGTGCTACCTACCCTGCCCTTGTGTCACATCTGAGTACAACCGCACTCAAGATGAGCACACCCTGCCGAAAACAAAAGCGCCCGCCTCGCTTGACCATACGAGTTGGGCGCGCCGCACTTCCTTTTCCATCGGCAACCAGACATCCCAAGAGCTTCCTTGGGATCACGGCTTTGCGTCCCACCCTCTCGGATGGTTTGCCCCCGCCACACCTCTTTGACGGGTCCGCCGCAGCGAAACGGCGGATTGATCAATGGACTCAAATTGTGTACAACCGTGAAGACTATAGCATGCAGATACGCGCAGGGCAAGCCTCCGCTGATCAATACATAGTACTTGTTTCATCAGCTTATCAAGTCAGATCTAGCACGATCAGGATCATGTTACCCGAGGATACGACTAAATAGCAAGAAACTCGTTCATATAGCTCTCTCTTCAGGTTGTGGAAACAAAATCCAAGCGGACGAGAAGACCGATTACTTGATCAACAGAGCGATGCCGGCATTCGGCACTCCACTAAGACCGAATGTGAAGGGAGGAAACTCAGAAATCGTTTCTGAACAGCGGCTGACTAGCACCAACGACCATTACGATGACACACGTGACGCGGTCATGGCTTGGCGGACGGCGCCAAGTACGAGGTCAATCTCTTGAGGCGCCAGCTCAGGAAAACACGGTAGAGACAACACCTCTGTGGATGCTCGTTCAGCATTCGGACACCGACCAGCATGATATCCAAGGAAGGCGTACGCCGGCTGCCGGTGCAGCGGGACCGGATAGTGCACAGCCGTCGCGATATCGCGCTGCCGCAGCGATTCCTGCAGCTGTTCTCTGGCAGACGACGCAACGGTATACAGATGATAGCTGCTGTAACACTCCGACGACTCCACGGGCAACGCCAGCACTCCAGCCCGAGCCAACTCCTGCAACCCATCCGTATAACGCCGCGCCACCGCACGCCGCGCCTCCACCCACTCCGCCAAATGCCGCAGCTTCACCCGCAGGATCGCCGCCTGCAATTCGTCCAACCGACTGTTACAGCCGATCTCCTCGTGGCAATACTTCTTGGCACTACCGTGCACGCGCAGACGGCGCACTCGACCGGCTACGCGCTCATCGTCGGTCGTCACCATTCCCCCATCGCCAAACGCCCCCAAATTCTTCGAGGGGAAGAAGCTGAAGCATCCGGCGATGCCGAACGTGCCGACATGCCGCTGGCGGTAGCGAGATCCGGCGGACTGAGCGCAATCTTCGATCAGATGAATGCCACGCTCGCGCGCGATCCGCTCAAACGCGTCGAGGCGAGCCGGCCGGCCGTAGAGATGTACAACGATCATCGCTTTCGTCTTCGGCGAAATCACCCGCTCCACCGCCTTGGGATCGAGATTGTATGACTCCGGCTCAACGTCTGCGAACACCGGCGTCGCCCCCACGCAGGAAATGGCCTCGGCTGTCGCCACAAACGTAAAGGGAGTGGTAATCACCTCGTCGCCGGCACCGATATCGAGCGCGCGCAGCGCCAGCTCCAACGCATCCGTACCGGATGCCACACCGACGGCGTGCCGCGCGCCGCAATACTGAGCAAACTCTCGCTCGAACGCCTCGACATTCGTACCGAGAATGAAATGCCCGCTGCGCAGCACGGCGTCAATCGCCGTATCCAACTCCGCACGCAATGCCTGCGTTTGACGCGCAAGATCCAGCACCGGAATCATGACTGATGCTCCCGAAACCACTCGGCAGTACGTTGCAACCCTTCCTCGAAGTCAACTTCCGGCTGGAACCCCAATAAGGATGCTGCCTGCGTGATATCTGCGCGAGTACGACGCACATCACCAGGTCGCTCCGCCAGATGCACTGGAGCGATCGCCTTTCCCAGAATCTTGTTGAGCCGCTGCGCCAACTCCAATACCGTATACCCCTCGCCAGCCGCAATGTTAAACACCCGACCGGAGACGCCGGCAACCGACCCTGCCAAAAGGTTCGCCGCCACGACATTGGTCACGTAAGTGAAATCGCGGGACTGCGATCCATCGCCGTTGATCGGCGGCGGCTCATTGCGCAACAGAGAGACGATGAACTTTGGCACCACGACGGCGTACCGATTCTCGAGACTCTGCCGAGGGCCGAAGACATTGAAGTAACGCAAGGCCACCGTCTCTAACCCCCCCCACCCGCTGAAGACACGGCAGTACAGCTCGCACGCCAGCTTGGAGGCGGCGTAGAACGAAATCGGCTCCGCTGGATCGCTCTCGCGTTGCGGCAGACGTTCCGTATCGCCGTAGACAGAGCTGGACGAAGCAACCACCACCCGACGCACACCGGCGGCGCGAGCCGCCATGAGCACCGTTAACGTCCCCGAGACGTTGACATCATTGTAGAGCGACGGATTGTCGAACGATTTCGGTACGGAGCGAAGCGCCGCCTGATGGAATACCACCTCAACCCCACCCACAGAGCGTTCGACGATAGCGCGATCGCGGATATCACCCTGGATGAATTCAATGCGCCGATCGAGATGCGTAAGATTCTCACGACGCCCAGAAGAGAGATCATCCAAGACTCGAACGGACCAGCCCCGTTCGACCAACGCATCAACGATGTGCGATCCGATGAATCCGGCGCCACCAGTGACAAGAGCTTTCACCGCAGAACTCCAGACGCAGGGACATAACCGCCAGCCGTACCGCTTGGGGACATAGCGGTTGCCCATGACCGTTGGGGACGCCACGACCATCCGTGCCAGATGGGGACGTACCAATCAACCACGTTGCACAGAGATGGGAGACTCGGTTTCTGTCCTTGGTTCGCGTCCCCACGTCCGTGGCCACGCGCTGTGTCCCCATGTGCCAAGCCACCCATCACGTCCCTGCGTCTCCAGCCGACGGTCATGTCCCCACTCGTCCTCGCCGCCGGTCGTGTCCCCAACTGTTGCCGCGCACTGTCACGCCCCTCGCTCTTCCTCACAACTTGATGATCTTCGGCGAACGGATCATCTTCAACACGTTGCGCGTATCGATGATCTGCGGAATATGCCGCACCACAAACGGATAGTCCACCGATGAGTGCTCCGACACGATCACCGCAATATCGTGATGCTGCAGCACCGATGCCGTCAGTTTCACATGCGGCACAGGCTTTCCATCCACCACAAAGCGCGGGATGAACGGATCGTGATACGCCACGGCAGCTCCCTTCTTCCGCAACATCGAGATGATTTCGATCGACGGCGCATCACGCGTGTCGTTCACATCCTTCTTATAGGCCACACCCAGCACCAGCACCCGCGAACCCTTGAGCGCCTTGCCATGCTCGTTCAATCCTTCGATCACCTTGTCCACCACATGCTGCGGCATGTACCCGTTAACCTGTGCCGCCAGCTCGATGAACCGCGCCTCAAACCCATGCATCCGCGCCTTCCACGAGAGGTAGATCGGATCGCTCGGCAAACAATGGCCGCCCAACCCAGGCCCCGGATAGAACGCCATGAAGCCGAACGGTTTGGTGCGCGCCGCATCGATGATCTCCCACACATCAAGGTTGAACCGATCGCACACCAACGCAATCTCATTCACCAATCCGATGTTCACGCTCCGGAAGGTATTCTCCAACAACTTCACCATCTCCGCCGCCTTGGGCGACGAGACTGGAATCACCGTATCGATCACCTGACTGTAGAGCAGCCGCACAATCTGCGTGCACCGCTTCGTCACACCCCCGACCACCTTCGGGATGTTCTTCGTGGTGAACCGCTGATTGCCCGGATCGATCCGCTCCGGCGAGAATGCCAGGAAGAAATCCTGCCCGACCTTCAAACCCTTCGCCACCATCTTCGGTAAAATGGTCTCCTCGGTAGTGCCGGGGTACGTAGTACTCTCCAGCACGATCGCCTGCCCGGGATGCGTCGTCTGCGCCACCTGCTCCGCCGCCGCCAGGATAAATGAGATGTCCGGCTCGCGTGTCTTGCGCAACGGCGTCGGCACGCAGATAATCACCGCATCGGTCTTGGCCAGCGCCTTGAAGTCGCCGGTCGCCCGCAACCGCCCCGCCTTCACCAGCCCTGCTAGCTCACTGGTCGGCACATCCGGAATATACGAGCGGCCTGCCGCGATCGATGTCGCCCGACGGCGATCCACCTCGATGCCGGTGACTGTGAACCCCGCCTTGGCAAACTCCACTGCCAACGGCAACCCGACATACCCCAGACCGATGACCCCGACGTTAGCGCGCCGGTTGACGATTTTCTGCTGTAGTTGCTGCCACATAGGCCGTTACTGCCTCCTTCCATGATCGCATCCGATGCCCCGTCACTCGTGTGAACCGCGACGTGGACAATGACGTATTCGCCGGCCGTTTCGCTGGCCGGCGATCCTGCCCGCAAGTCGTCTGCCGCAAACGCACATCCTTCCGTCCCGCCGCCCGCAGCACCGTCTCTGCAAACTCGTAGCGACTGCACGCCCCCTCATTGACCACATGGTAAATCCCGTACACCGGGTAATCTTTGCGTACGCACGCCGACTCCTCGCTGGCCACTCGCAACAATGCGCGAATCGCTTCGGCAACATCCGGCGCATACGACGGCGAACCGATCTGATCCGTCAACCCATACGCCTCGCCGCCCGATGGCACCCCCAACAACTCGCCGGCAAAATGCCGGCCACCGATGCCGAACAGCGCGCACGTGCGGATGATAAAGAACTCCTCCAGCAGATAAGAGACGTAGCGCTCCCCGGAGCGCTTGGCGATGCCATAGACGTTCAGAGGCGACGTCACATCCGTCACGTCGTATGCACGACCCGCTGCTCCGTCAAACACATAGTCGGTGCTGATGTACACCATCGCTGCACTAACCGCCTGACAGCCGATCGCGACATTCCTGGTGCCGATAGCGTTCACTCGATGCGCCATCGCCGGATCCTGCTCGCATGCATCGACATCCTTCATCGCCGCCGCATGAATCACCACATCCGGCTCCACCACCCGAATCCGCTCGATCGTTCCCGGCTCGTCAGTGATATCACCGACCATGTGCGGGAGAGACGCCGTCCGGCTCAGACCGACGACCTCATGCTCCGCCCGGAGCGCCTCCACCAACGCCCGCCCCAGCAACCCCTGATGTCCGGTAATCAATACCCTCATCGCTAACCTCTATAACGGAACGAAACACATCTCATCAGTCTCAAACAGTGCCCAGCACAACGCAGTGGCCCAACGGGTGGCACGAGCGCGGAGGTCCCCCACGCCTGCCCGCAGCGTCCCCCGTGAACTTCCGGTTCGCTCCCCGGTCTTCGGACAATAAGTATAGGCCGGGGTACGGCGAGGACAGCCGTGGGGGTGCGCGAGCGCCAGGCCCCGGTGGGGCCACGGGATAGAATCGAGTACTGCGTGAAGCGCACTTCACTCACTTCGTCACCTCAGCTCGTTCCAACAACTTCCTCCACCACGCCTCATGCTCCTCATACCACCGCACCGTCCGCTGCAGTCCATCCTCGAACGCCACCCGCGGCTGCCAGCCCAGCTGCCGAATCTTCGACGAATCGATCGCGTACCGCCGATCGTGCCCAAGCCGATCCTTCACATACTCGATCGATGACTCCGACTTGCCCAGCAACGCCAGCACCCGATGCGTCAGCTCAACATTCGGCAGCTCATTGCCGCCGCCAATGTTGTACACCTCACCGTCAGCCCCACGCCGCAACGCCAAATCGATCCCGGCGCAACAGTCTTCTACATACAACCAATCGCGCACGTTGCGACCATCGCCGTAGAGCGGCACCTTCTGACCGGTCAAGAGCCTGGTCACGAAGAACGGAATCACTTTCTCCGGATACTGGTACGGGCCGTAGTTGTTTGAGCAACGCACAATCACCACCGGCACGCCAAATGTCACTCGATACGCGCGACACATCAGATCCGCCGACGCCTTGCTGGCCGCGTATGGACTATTCGGTTCCAGCGGATCCGTCTCCCGAAACTCGCCGGTCAGCCGACTCCCATACACCTCATCGGTGCTGACCTGCAGCATCCGTTTGATCCGATGTCGCCGCACCGCCTCCAGCAACACGCGCGTACCGAAGATGTTCGTCTGCAGGAACTCGGTGGGATCATCGATGGAGCGATCGACGTGCGTCTGCGCGGCAAAATTGACGATCGCATCACATCCAGCGACCGTTGCATCGACCGCCGATGGATCGACGATATCGCCCTGCGCAAACCGATACCGACGATCATCGGCAACGTCCGACAAATTCTCCAAGTTGCCGGCGTACGTCAGCTTGTCGAAGCAAACAACTGCGTCCTCCGCGTGTGTCCGCAGCGTATGTCGAATGAAATTGGAGCCGATGAAGCCGGCGCCGCCGGTAACGAGGAGTTTCACGGAAAAACCCCAGACACAGGGACACCACTGTCGTCCATAACGGTTGGGGACGTGACTATCGATCTTGACGGTTGGGGACCAGCAAGCCATCCGTGCCATTTGGGGACGCAAACCACCGCCTGGCTTTCGTCCCCACCAGGAGTGGCTAACTGGCCCGTCCCTAAGGTGCCTAGCCAAGCGTCATGTCCCCAACTCGCACGGACGACGGCCATGTCCCCGCCGCTCATCCCACGCCGCCTTGACGCTTCAGCACCTGCTCACGCACGAGCGCGGCCGCCCGATACAACGTCTCCGGAAGTCCGGCATCAGTCCACCAGCCATCCAGCACGTCACACTCCATCAACCTCTCGGCGATGTAAGCATTGTTGACATCGGTGATCTCGAGCTCCCCGCGCCCCGATGGCTTCAGCGTCTTGACGATCTCAAACACCCGCTCGTCGTACATATAGATCCCGATCACCACACGGTTCGACTTGGGACGGCTTGGCTTCTCCTCGATGCGGACGATCTTCCCGCTGACCACCTCCGCCACGCCGAACCGCTCCGGATCCGGCACCTCCTTCAGCAATACACGAGCGCCGGCCGGCTGCCTGGCAAAGCGCTCCACGGATGCTCGGATCCCCTGCTCGATCAAATTATCACCGAGGATCACGACGATGCGATCCTGGTCGGCGAAGGATTGCGCGAGCGCGAGCGCCGCCGCGATTCCGCCCTCCCCCTTTTGATACGCATAGTTCAACTGCTTGAGGCCGAACGCCTCACCGTTGCCCAGAAGACGCAGGAAATCACCCGCATTGTTGCCGCCCGTCACCACGAGAATATCCCGTATACCGGCGTCGACCAACGTCTGGATCGGAAGGTAGATCATCGGCCGGTCATAGACAGGTAGCAGATGCTTGTTGGTGATCTGGGTCAATGCCCCCAGCCGCGTTCCCAATCCCCCTGCCAGCACGACACCCTTCATGCAAACACCGTTGCATGTCGTATGTCGTAGGTCGTAGAAAAACTGTCGCAGGTCGCAGGTCGCAGGTCGTGCGCCGTCTGTCCTGTACCTATCTTCCCGTGCGACATACGACATACGACGTACGACCGCCTTATCATCACCGGCCCACGCCGATATACCGGAAGCCGAGCTGCTCGAGCTTCTTCGGATCATAGATGTTCCGTCCATCCGCCACCACCGGCTGGCGTAACAACTTCTTGATCCGGGCGAAGTCGAGCTCCTTAAACTCATTCCATTCCGTCAACACCACCAGCGCGTCGCTGCGGCGCGCTACCTCATATGGCGCCTGACAATACTGCACATCTTTGAGCAACGTCTTCGCTAGCGGCATGGCCTGCGGATCGTACGCCTTCACCTTAGCGCCTGCCTGCTGCAACATCGCGATAATATCGATCGCCGGCGCATTCCGCATGTCGTCGGTGTCCGGCTTAAACGCCAACCCCAGCACGCCGATCGTCTTGTCGTTCAGAATCCAGAGCGCCTTCTCGATCTTCTGCACCAGCCGACGCTTCTGCGTCTCGTTGATCTCCCGCACCGCCTTGAGCAGCTGGAAGTCATATCCTGACTTGCCGGCAATATGGATGAACGCATCGATGTCCTTGGGGAAGCAGGAGCCGCCATAACCGACCCCCGCCGACAGGAACGACGGGCCGATGCGTCGATCCATCCCCATCCCCTCCGACACTTTCAACACATCCGCCCCGACCTGCTCACAGATCGTCGCGATGGCATTGATGAACGAGATTTTGGTCGCCAGGAAGGAGTTGGACGCATGCTTGATCAGCTCAGCACTCTTGATATCGGTGACGACGATCGGCGCCTTGAGCGGCTTGTACAGCTCCATCAGCAGATTCTTGGCACGCGGGCTCTCTACACCGATCACGATCCGATCAGGATGCATGAAGTCCTGCACCGCTGAGCCCTCGCGCAGGAACTCCGGGTTGGAGCCGACGTCAAACGGCACCTGCCGTTTCTTGTACGCCTGGATCGTCCGCTTGATCCACTCGCCGGTCTCCACCGGAACAGTGCTCTTCTCCACCACCAACTTGTAGGAACGCATGACCGTCGCGATCTGCCGGGCGACATTCTCGACGTAGGTGAGATCCGCCTCGCCGGTCTCCTTCGGCGGGGTGCCGACGGCGATGAAAATCACCTCCGCTTCGTTCACCGACTCCGCGAACTTGTCGCTGAAACGTAGACGGCCCAAGCGGCTGTTCCGATGCACCAGCTCCTCCAGCCCCGGCTCATAGATCGGTATCGCGCCACGCTTCAACGACTGGATCTTCTGGCGATTGTTGTCAAGGCACGTGACCCGATGCCCCAGATCAGCGAAACATGCCCCCGTCACCAACCCAACATGCCCTGCGCCAATGATGCAAATGTTCATCTTCACTCCTTGCAGATGGTTATGAAAGCGTCATTATAGCTGGAAGCTCGCTGCCGGCAAAGCGGAAAAGCCCACAATACCTGGGACGCGGTAGTCGTCCCTCCAAGCGGGGACATGACGACCGGCAAAGCACCATAGGGACGCACCAGTGAGCCATGCCTCGTAGGGATGAACACCGAGGATCTTATATCTCCAAGGGCATGACTGGGACTTGAGTCCCCAACTGTCGCGGCTGGTAGTCGCGTCCCCACGTCTCTTGCAGACGGTCCCGTCCCCACATAGTCGGGCCGACGGGCGTGTCCCATCAACACGTTACGGGTTTGTCTGCGAGCCGAGCTTCGGCTGATGGTAGCTGGTCGTCAGCTCCACCGGCAGATCGGGGAACCCTTTCAGGCGGAAGATAATCCAGATCGACTCTCCAAAATCCCTTGTGATGTTGTAGTTAAGCTCCGCCACCCAGCAGTGCAAATCCCGCGTCAGCGTGTACTCCTGTTCCACCAGCTCATTGATCCGCTTCCTGCCGGTCGGCTTGATCCGTTTCCAGTTGAACCGCTCGTACGCCCGGATCTTCCACTTCGGGCTCAGGAAGTAGGTCCACTCCCCCGTCCACTGCGTTGTCCGATTCTGCTCGTAGCGATGCCCCAACCCGATCTGCCACCGCCGCACATCATTCGGTAGCGTGTAGAAGTCGAAGTTCGCTGCCTGCACGTCGAGTGTTCGCGGATCATAGCTCGCATCCGCCTCGAAATAACACCAGTCCATCGGCCGCAGTTCCAGATCCGCGCCCACCGTGGTGAACCGACTCCCGTCCTCGGGCTTGAGACTATAACCACCGGACAACAGGAACCGCGCCAGATCGACGCTTTGAAACAACTTCGGCCCTTCGGTATCCGGCGCCAGCTGCATCGCCCGCTCGACATCCGTCTTCGTATATTCCTTCTCCTCGCGGCTAGTGCGAACGGTCGCCATGCGCTTGGTCTGCAGCTTGTTCTCCAGACCGATGCTGACGGTGTGGCGGCGGTCGAGACCATCGATGCCGTCGAACACCGTCAACCGTTCCGGCGGCAGCGTCGGCTTCGGTGCATACTCATAGCCGAGCGTCGGCGTGATGACATGCCGCAACAGGTTGATCGGCATGCCCAGCGGCTCACCGGTATAGTCGAAGATTTTGTAGAACTTCGTGCTGAAGTCGATGCCGGTGCTGAACTGCCCGCGGAGGAGGTCGCGCTCGTTGCCCAGCGCGCTGCGATCGTACCACGTCTGACGCACGCCGACCTTTGGCGTGGCGCTCAGCCATCCGGCCAGCCGCGTCGGATACGAGAGCTGGTGCAGCGAGTCGAAGCGAGTCGCGTTCTCCTGCTGCGTTGTGGGACTGGCGTGTTCATTGGTCATCACTGATAGACTATCCTCGCCCGAATAGTGGAAGCCCTTCCACCACTGATTCAAGAATCTAGACGACGCGCCAGCAGCAGACTCGCCATCACTCTCCACCAATCCCAACCGATGACTGTCCAACGTATCCCCACCGGCAAACCATCGCCAGATCGGCTGGTTGCGCACTTCCCACTTGAGCTGCGGCAGATACTCCAGCTGGCTATTGAACCGATTCGCGCGCGGCTGTACCAGCAACCCCAGCGAATATCCCGGCTTGGATCGCACGACCGAGCCATAGCTGAGCGGGTTCTGATCAGTCTCAAACTCCTCGCGCCGGTAGTAATCGCGCAGGAAGAGCGGATCCTTCTGCTTATGAAACTCAATGGTCGCCAGCGTATCCTCATCATCCAGAATGTATCCCTTGTGCCGGTACTGTAGGCGCCAGCGATACGCCTCGCCCGATTGATCCTGCGGCCGGTCACGCCGCCGCTCGATCACACGGTACCACCGAATCTTCCCATCGCCCCAGTTGTCGCTGTGATAGAGGTAGTCTACGCCTTGCGCCCAACCGCGCCGTTCCCGATAATCGTTGCGAATATACCCCTTGGCATTCTGATTCAACTCGTACCGCGCAGCCGTCAGCGTGTAGAATCCCCAATCCTTTTGCTTTCCAGGAATCACGGTCACCTTCGGACGGTCATCTTTCAAGGAATAGCTGTAGTACGGCAGGTAGAAGAGTGACCGGCGACCGACCTGGAATACCACCTTGCGAGCGACTACCTTGTCTTCGAGGAAGATCTCGATCCGTCGAGCGCGGATGCGGTAGTGCGGCTCATCGAAATCGCACGAGGTGATATAGCCGCGATCTACCACCAACTCGTGACTCAACAGCTTGCGCGCTTCCTCCCCGCGCCCATACCAGGAAGCGAACCCCGTCACGGCCGCTTCGGCATCGAGCGCCACACCGGAACGCGTCTCGAAGTTGTAGAGCATGCGTTCCGCCTCCAGACGCTGCTCACCCTCCGATACGCGCACATGTCCTTCGGCGTACGCATCACGGGTCTCGGTAAAGACGACGAGCCGGTCACACGTCATGATCACGTCGCCATAGGTCACCACCACGTGGCCCAGACCGATCACCCGTTGCTGATCGGTCTGGTATTCGACGCGATCGCCATTGACGACGACCGGCCGACGCGCATCGGCTCCCTCAACTGGACCGGTGCCGAAGCCGACGTACATCGCCAGTACCGCCAGCCACCAGCACCCCTTCACGGCAAAGGACTGCAGCGCCGACCTCCTCAATCTTTCAGCTCGAGCCACGGTCCCCGGCCGAAAGCCTCTCATTCAGAATCCCGTCCCACGGCAAGCTCAACAACACCCTGAACCCACCTCTGCCTCGTCCGCCAACGATCGTCGGAGGACAAAGCAGCGTTTGGAAACAGAACTGAGCAGCAACGCCTCGCGATCAACGCCCAGCCACGGCGGCCACCGCCTCCGCAGGCGATGCACCGCGCGCACCACCCGCCGCGGCCTGCGCTCTCGGAATCAGACGCTCCGGCGCTCCGGCTATCGCACTTTGAGGAAGCGATACCAGGCGCTCCGGCGCTCCGGATGCCTTCCAATCCCTCAGAAACCGCTCCAGCCCAATGTCAGTTAGCGGATGCTTCACCAGTTGCTCCAACACGGCAAACGGCATGGTCGCCACGTCAGCACCGATCATCGCCGCCTCGACGACATGCACCGGATTGCGGACGCTGGCGACCAAGATCTGTGTATCAAACCGATAGTTCGTGAAGATCGTCTTGATCTGTCGGATCAGCTCCATCCCCGGCTGACTGATATCGTCCAATCGCCCGATGAACGGACTGACGTACGTGGCGCCGGCCTTTGCCGCCAGGAGCGCCTGCGTTGGAGAGAAGCAGAGCGTGACATTCGTCTTGATCCGCTCAACGCCCAGCTGCCTCGCCGCCTTGAGCCCCGGTTTGGTCAACGGGACCTTCACCACGATATTCGGATGCAGCGCCGACAGATACCGCCCCTCCTCGATCATCCCATCGGCATCGGTGCTGACCGTTTCTGCACTGATCGGCCCGTGGACGAGCCGACAAATCTCCTGCAACACCTCCTCAAACGGTCGCTTCTCCTTCGCCACCAGACTGGGATTCGTCGTAATGCCATCGATCAATCCCCAACCGACCGCATCGCGAATCTCCGATAGATTGGCCGTGTCCAAGAAGAACTTCATTCGTCACCTCCGTTAACTTCATGCAAGAAAATGCTCGAAAAGCATCCATAGTCCACGGTCGACAATCCACAGCAACTTCTAAATCGCGCTGACCGACTCACTCTGTGGACTATGGACTGTGGACCGTGGACGATTTTCTACGTGTCCACGCCTCGTACCTTCCATGTACTCACGCACCAACGTCGCGGCGCCTATCGCCCCCGCATCGGTTCCCAAGGCCGCCGGCACGATCCGAGCCGCGCGCGCCGGCACCGCCATCGCCCGCTCGCGCACCGCGCGACGCAACGGCTCGAACAACCACCGACCGGCCTGCGCCACGCCTCCACCGATCACAATTCGATCAGGATTCAAGATATTCACCACACCGGCCACCGCCACCGCCAGATCCAATGCCACCGCTTCCCACAAACTCCGCGCCAACCGGTCGCCGCGCGCCGCCGCACGACTCAACGACTCGGGCGTCAGCGCCTCGCTCAAATGCCCGGCACGATGCCGCATCAACCTCCTCGCGCGCGCCACGATGCGACGGTTGCCAATGTACGCTTCAAGACACCCCCACCCGCCGCAACCGCAACGGGGGCCGCTACGCTCGATCGGCATATGCCCCACCTCTCCAGCCGATGATGTCACGCCACGGTACAGCTGACCGTCCAACACGATAGCGCCACCCACGCCGGTACCCAACGCGAGACACACCAGCGATCGAGCACCGCGCCCGGCACCGAACCGCGCTTCGGCCAACGCCAACAGATTGACATCGTTATCGACAGCGACCGGTATCCCGAATGCCGCCTGCATCACACGACGCAGCGGCACATGGCGCCAACCGCGAATATTCACCAACGTATGAACGACGCCGCGCTCGACATCGACCAAGCCGGGCACGCCGACACCCACACCCCGGATGCGACCGGCGCCGCGCAGGGGCTTGGCCGCCTGCACGATCAGCGCCGCCATCTGTCGCGGCGTAACGACGGCCGGTGTCGGCACGATGCCGCGATCGACCACGCGCCCCCGCTGATCGACCACCGCCAGCTTCACGCTCGTCCCGCCGATATCAACACCCAGCGTCAGCACACCTACCCCGACTCAAGCTACAAGCTTCAAACTGCAAGTACCAGCATCAACTGGTGAACCTCGTAACACTTGCAGATCGTCGCTCGAAACCCCGCATTAGCTTTCTGCCAAAGACTGTAAGGAGAAAATCGCTTTCGCCGCTTGCGCCTGGCGTCCCGTGCTGAATCTGCTCGAGCATCGGACCACGAATCTCGAACCGGAAGTTGAATCTCCTTGCAGCTTGTAGCTTGCGTCTGAAGTCATGGCAGCGACTCGAACGTCACGACGCGGTTGCGACCACTCGTCTTGGCTGCATACAACGCCCGATCGGCGCGATCGACAATCTCCTCCGCCACAATCGTCCTACCACTGACCGTCGTCAAGCCCACGCTGATCGTCACCGACACCCGCTCGTCGTACGCCTGCACCGGCTCCGATGCCACCGACGACTGCACCCGCTCCGCCACCTGCAACGCCGCCGCCGGATCAGCCCCCGGCAGCACCACGATAAACTCCTCACCACCGTAGCGGCCGGCGAGGTCAATCTCTCGCACGGCACGACGCACCCGCGCAGCCACCGCTTGCAATACCGCATCGCCCACGAGGTGTCCGTGCGAATCGTTGACCGCCTTAAAATGATCGATGTCGATCATCGCGACCGACAACGGCTGCCCCAGGCGCGCCGACCGGCTGCACTCCTCCTGTAACCGCTGCAACACATGCCGCCGGACCGACAGCCCGGTGAGCCCATCGGTGATCGCCAGCTGCTGCACCAGCAGAAATAGCGCGCTGCGCTTGAGCGCCAGACTCAACTGCCGGGCCACACTGACCAGCTGCCGATACGCCTCCGGCGTCAGCTGCTCGACGATGAGAATACCGATCGTCCGCTGCTCCACCTGCAACGGCACCGCCACAAACGGCAGCACCCCCATCACCACCGCGCCACTCGTCAGATCGCGCCCCATACCGGCGCCGACCGGACCACCCGTCTGCCCCATCGTTGATGCCAGCGACAGCTCCTCGGCTTCCGGCGGACGAATCACCGGGGCCTCGCCGGACACCCGCACTTCTCCCACCTGCTCGACCTGCCCCCGATCATCCAACAGCAGCAGACGGCATCGCCCGCAACGCACCTGCTGATGAATCGCCTCACCGAGCGTCCGCATCAACGCTTCCAACTCCAGCGCCACCGAGAGTGTCTTCGAGAATTGATAGAGTGACGCAATCTGCTGGGCTTGCGTCTCAAGATAGGCGATGTCGGTCGCCACCATCTGGCGTTTGACCAGCAGCGATGCGAGCGTCTCTTCGTGCTGACGACGCGCCTCATCGGTTCCGGCGCGCAAGCCCATCGCGTCAGACCGCAACTCCTGCGCGACGACGACCGCGACGGCAGCCGCCACGCACGACCACAACCCCAGCCATGACCGCGCTGCAACGCCACCTGCCATAACGCCGCATACCGCGGCGGCAGCCACCGTGGCGAGCCCCACCCGCCAACCGCCAAGGTACGCGCCCCAAACTCCAGCTGCCGATCCGAAATCTATCCAGCCACGCATACGCGATTCCGCCCCGCCGCTTTCGCCTGATACAACATCTGATCGGCCAGCCGGATCACCGCTTCCAGGGAGCCGGCCTGTTGATCAAAGAACGCTACGCCGATGGAGATGGTGATACGCGTCTCCTGCTGCCGCAATACCAACACCTCTTGCTCGACGCGACGACGGAGCGCCTCGGCTCGCTGCACGGCCACCTCCCGCTGCGCTAGCGGCATCAACACCGCAAACTCCTCGCCGCCGTAGCGCGCCACAAATTCTCCGACTTCCGACGATGCTATCAGCAGCTCCGCCAATCGCTGCAGCAACACATCACCCGCGATATGTCCGTGCGTGTCATTGTACCATTTGAAATGATCGATATCGATCAGCAGGAGCGCGCAACGACTCGAGGTGCGCAGCGTGCGCCGCCATTCCTCCTCCAGCCGCTCATCAAGACACCGGCGCACCATCAGACCGGTCAATCCATCGCGCACCGCCAACTCTTCCGTTTGCTGAAAGAGCACAGCGTTATCCGCGGCTATCGCCGCCAGGTCGGAGATGATGTCCAGCAATCGCAGATCGTCCGGCGTAAAAATCTCCGGCGTCTCATGCTCCATCCGCAACACACCCGCCACGCGCGATCGACTGACCAGCGGGACACCGATCAATGATCGCACGGATGTCAGGCGCTCCGTCTGCTCGGAGGAAAATCGAAAGTCCTTGCGGGCATCAGCCACATGCAACGGCTTGCACTCCTTCAATACCCACTCGTCGAAGAGATCGCCGCGCTTGGCGGTATACGCTCCGAGCGAGGTCTCGCCGCACCATGCCGCCAACGACAACTGATGCTGCGCCTCATCCACCAGGAAGAGCGCCGTCCGTCGCGCCCGACCGATCAGCGCCGCCGCCTGCTCCACCGCGATCCGCGCCACGCGCCGACGATCCAGACTCGTCGCCAGCTGCTCCGCCACGCCCTCCAGCGCCTGGTGCCGCCGCAGCTTCTCACCCAGCGCCTCGCGCTGCGCCTCCACCCCATCGAGTGCCAACGTCTCCACCCGCTGCTGCGTTCCGAACTGCTCAGCCGCCAACGCCCGCTCCCGCTCCCAACGCGCCACCAGCCGCCGATGCCGCCACCCGCAAACAGCCACAGCGCATAACCCCACGGCACCCCACGCGATCGCTGGATCCCGCAGCAACAGGCAGAGCCACAGCGCGACAGACAGACTCCACCCTGTGACCACCCACGACACCAGACGCAAACGGGGATGCCAGGCGAGCAAGACACATGGTTGGAACGCCAGCAGACACACGGCTGCACGCGCTGCAGCGGATGACGGTTCGCTAGGTTGTCGGAAGGTAACCGCCAGCAACCCGGTGAGCAACAGAGGCCCGCCAATGGCAGCGCCCCAGCGGATTCCCGGAACCGATACTGCACTCACACGAGGGTCTCTTCGGTCTCCGGGTGAAAGAAGTGGATCTTGCTCATGTCAAACACAAGGTTCAAATCCTGGCCGACCCTGGGGCGATCATGCCCACTGACCCGCGCGAGGAACGCATGTTTGCGCGTCGTCAGATGGAGGAACGACTCAGCACCCATCGGCTCCACCACCTCGACCGTGGCCGACACCGTGTTCTCCGGTGGCGCGAACGTCACGAAGAGCTTGTCGTACACGTCCTCAGGCCGAATGCCGAAGATAATCTCCTTGCCGGCGTACGATGACACCTTCGGGACCATCTCATCGATCAGCTTGACTTGAAACGTTCCCTCGTCAAAACACCACCGGCCATCCTTCTGAATGACGCGCCCCCGCATGAAGTTCATCGGCGGCGAGCCGATGAAACTGGACACAAATCGGTTGACCGGGTGATCGTAGAGCGTCAGCGGATCCGCCACCTGCTGGATCACGCCATCCTTCATCACCATGATCCGATCGCCCATCGTCATGGCTTCCACCTGATCGTGCGTCACGTAGATCATCGTCGTCTGCAACTTCAGATGCAGCTTCTTGATCTCGGTGCGCATCTGCACGCGAAGCTTGGCGTCAAGATTGGAGAGCGGCTCGTCGAACAAGAAGACCTTCGGCTTGCGCACGATCGCCCGTCCGACCGCGACACGCTGACGCTCGCCACCGGAGAGCTCGCGCGGCCGACGGTTCAGGTACGACTTGATGCCGAGAATCTCGGCCGCCTCGCTGACGCGCGTGACGATCTCGGCCTTGGGATACTTGCGCAACCTCAAGCCGAACGCCATGTTCTCGAAGACCGTCATGTGCGGATAGAGGGCGTAGTTCTGAAAGACCATGGCGATGTCCCGATCCTTGGCTGGCACATCGTTCACCATCCGGTCGCCGATCCAAATCTGCCCCTCGCTCGCCTCTTCCAGCCCGGCGATCATCCGCAGCGTGGTCGTTTTGCCGCAGCCGGACGGTCCAACGAAGATCATAAACTCCCGTTGCTCCACACCGAGACTGACGTTCCGTACGGCAGGTACGCCGCCCGCGTACATCTTCGAGACATTTCTCAAACTCACCTGCGCCATGATAACCTCTACGCTGAACCCATGTGGAACCGTCCGCGATCATTCCGCGTTTCGTTCCGCACAGTTCCGCGTCTTTTATAGGTACGCAACCAGTTGCGCCAACGTGCTCTTGAGCTGCTTTCGGTGGACAATCGCGTCCACCATTCCATGCTCCAGCAGAAACTCCGACCGCTGGAACCCCGGCGGCAGCTTCTGTCGAATGGTCTGCTCGATCACACGCGGCCCCGTGAAACCGATCAGCGCCCGCGGCTCCGCCAAGATGACATCTCCCAGCGTGGCAAACGATGCCAACACCCCGGCCATCGTCGGGTCGGTCAACACAGAGATAAACAACAGCTCCGCTTTGTGATGGCGTGCCAGCGCAGCACTGGTCTTCGCCATCTGCATCAGCGAGAACATCCCCTCCTGCATCCGCGCCCCACCGCCAGAGCCGGAGACGATGATCGCCGGCCGCCCGGAACGCGTCGCCTCCTCGATCGCCAGACTCAGTTTCTCGCCGACGACCGACCCCATCGACCCCATCATAAACCGGGAATCGGTCACCCCGAGCACCACATCATGACCGTTGATCTTCCCCTCGCCGGTCACGACGGCATCCGGCAAGCCGGTGTTGCGTCGATCTTCCACCACCTTGTCCGCATAGTTCTTCGGCCCGCGAAAACTGAGTGGATCGAGGGAGATCAAATCGTGATCCCGCTCGACAAACGTCCCTTCATCAATGATTTGCGAGATACGACGGTCGGAACCGATCGAGAAGTGGTACTGACACCGAGGGCAGACGAGGAGATTCTCCTCTAGCGTCTTGTTGTAGATGATTTCCCCGCAGTCCTCACACTTCGTCCAGAGGCCTTCGGGCATCTCTTTACGCTTGATGATCCGAACCGGAGTGGACTTCAGTTTCCCAAATAGCGCCATACGTTAGTGACGCATTGTACAGAAGTTAGGAGAGACCGTCAATGATAAGACCGTGTAAACCCGTGAAGCGTCGTTCGTGAAGCGCAACGCCTGCGCTCAATGCCTTGAGTACCTGCGTGCGATGGAAGGAACGGAGTAGATGGAAGCGACTTTCGATACTCGACCTTTGACTTTCGATCACAACCAGATATTAAAACCGGCAACAAGCTTAGGAAGTCTCGGCTACCACCCCTACGACACACTCGGCTAAGAGTCTCTCTTGTAACGTGAGAGATCAAAAGGAGCAATCCGGTAGAATACTTTGCAAACAGGACACTCCAAGGAAGTGGTATCCGTACCCTGAAGCGTGATAACCTTTCTTTCGCTCTCAAGGCATTTCGGACACAATCGTCTCCCATCCCCGCCAGATTTAGGGACGTAGAGCCGCGTGCCAGGATACACTTCTTTCAACTCGTACTTTTCCTTCTCACGCTCCCAGGATTCCTTTGAATCCAACTCTAAACGCACTCGATGATTCTCGTCCTTGAAATCAAGGTTTTCCGCTCGAAGCTGATGCAACGTTTGCTCGAGTTGACTAACGCTCTGCTGTAGCTGCGTAATCAACTTGGCTGCTTCTGAAACATCTGGTTTTGGCTTCCGCAGAAGCTCAAGCGCCTAAAGTGCCAACTGCGTAGCGGAAATAGCAATACCGGTAGTAACCGGATCAACCATTATGTTCTCCACGCTTCACGATCGACGAACGACGCTTCACGTCACTCAAGGGGGTTGATCACAAGGCCGGTGAGGAGCTTGGGATAGAAGAAGGTCGACTTGGGAGGCATGCGCTCACCGGAGAGGGCGATCGTGCGGACTTCGGTGACCGGCGTCGGCTGCACGAACACCGCCAGATCGGCAGCACCTTTGTCTACAGATCGCATCGCTTCGGCAGCATCCGCGGTGTAGGCGACCGACTGCTCCGTCACACCCCAGCGCTTCAGCACCACCTGATGCAGAATCGTCACTGCCAGCCGTCGCCAGGGAGCCGGCGCTGACGGCTCGGTCAGCTCGGAGAGGTTGACGCCCGGTTTGGGCGTCAGGCGTACGTACCGGCCCTGCCCGCCATACACGCCAAACCGGAGGCCGTCGGGCGTGCCGAGCCACGCCGCCAACTGCTCCTCATCGGCACACGGCTCCGCCTGAAACAACTGATCGAGTTGGGCCATCGCCTGATGATGCTCGATGCCGCGCACCAACCGGTGGATCGGCAAAATCAGCATCCCCTCGGCATCGAGCGCCGTCAGATACGCCATCACGTACTCCCACGGCTCCTCGCCGGTCCGCGACCCGTTCGCCTGACGCTGTTGATCACGATACGTACATGCCGACTCGTACCGATGATGCCCGTCCGCAATCAGGAGCGGTGCGTACTCGAGCACCTGACCGACCAGCGCCACCCGCGACTCATCGTCGATCCGCCACATCGCATGCTCCACACCGTCGAGCGTCACAGCGGAGGTCGGAGCCGTCGCCTGACACCAATCGATGATCGACCGATGCAGTAACGCCCCCTTGCCCTCAGCCGAGGCATAGCAGAGAAAGATCGGGCAGAGGTTCGCGCGCGTGGATTGCAGCAACCGCAGCCGATCGGCTTTCGGCGCGTCGATCGTCCGCTCGTGCGGCACGATCCGCCGCTGCCCCGGCTCCGCCAGCTTGACGCGCGCCACCAAGCCGTACCGCATGTAGAACCGCCCACGGTGCGTGTAGGCATGACGATAGAGATAGACGGCCGGACGCGCATCCTGCGCCAACACGCCAGCCCGCCGCCAATCGCGCAACGTCGCAGCCGATCGAGTATACCGATTGTTCTCCTCGGTATCGGTCGGCTGGATCGGATCAAGGATCAGCCGGATCACGTTATGCGGGTGCGCGCTGTGAAACCGCTGCTGCTGCTCCGGCGTGATCACATCGTACGGCGGCGCCACCAGCTGCGCCAGCTCCGGCACCCCGGCCGCATACCGCAATCCACGAAATGGCTTCACACTCATGATCGCTGCGCCTTCATCAACGCCACCGCCTTCAAGTACTGCAGACACAATACGCCGCCCAACAACCCGCCCGCCCCATCCGCCACTAGATCACTAACCGCCGCATCACGATGAGGCACCCACGTCTGATGAATCTCATCCGTCACACCGTACGCCACCACCAGCACCAACGCCACCAACCACGACCGCTGCCGGACGCCCCGAGCTCCGGTTCGCCGGATCGCCAACGCCACCAACCATCCCAACACCCCATACTCCAACGCATGCAGCACTTTGTCCAGATGGGGGATGTCAATCTCATCGAGCGGCGTGGAGGAGAGCGATGACGCGTACCAGATCCCCGCAGCACAGAGCACGACCGGCAGCCAATAGCGAACGAAACGCATCAGCCGCCCGACCCGGCGCACGTCTCGCGCCCGCACTCCTTCGGCGTGGGGCACGGCTTCTCTGGCGCTTTCGGCGCCTTCGAGTCTGACGATCCCTTCCGCTTGTAGTCGGTGATATAAAACCCTGACCCCTTGAAAATCAACCCTGCCCCGCTACCAATCAACCGCTTCGCCGAGCTCCCGCACTCCACACACTTCCTCAGCGGCGACGACGTGATCGCCTGTAACCGCTCAAACCGATGACCCTTCTTACACTCATATTCGTACGTCGGCATTTCCTCAACTCCTCATCACTGACAGGTTAATGTGGATTGCGGAATGCGGAATGAACGACATGGAGCGCGTGACAGGCAGTAGCGGGTGTTTTTATTCCGCATTCCGCATTCGCCATTCCGCATTTCCTGAATGTCATCATCGGAAGACTTCCTTCACTTTGTCCGCGAACGAGCGGGCACGCTGTTTCCGCCCATCACCCAACGTCGCCTCAAGCTGCTTGAGCAACTCCCGCTGCTGCGGCGTCACCTTCTCCGGCACGCTGATCGTCGCCCGTACCAATAGATCGCCATGCCCGCCGCTCCCGAGCCGCGGCATTCCCTTGCCCCGCAGCCGGAAGATCTGACCCGGCGACGTGCCTGCCGGAATCTTCATCTCCACAGCGCTGTTCATCGTCGACACTTCCACCTCACCGCCCAACGCCGCGGTCGGAAACGACACCGGCAGCTCACACAAGAGATCGTCGCCGTGACGACTGAACGTCTCATGATCCTGCACGACGATCGCGACATACAGATCGCCGCGCGACCCGCCGCGCGCGCCGCCCTCACCCTCACCATGCAGCCGCAGCCGAGATCCGGTATCGACCCCCGCTGGAATCTTCACCGTCAGCTTCCGCGTCCGCTGCACCCGCCCTTGGCCACGGCATTCCGGACACGGATGCTTGATCACATGGCCCGTTCCACCGCACGACCCACACGTCGTCGCCAGCACAAAAAACCCCTGACTGATCCGCTGCTGCCCCGTCCCGCCGCATCGGTCGCACCGACTCGGCTCCTTCCCCTTCTCGGTGCCGTGACCATGACACACGCTGCATGTCTCTAGCCGCGGGATCTCCAGTTCCTTCTCCACGCCGCTATACGCCTGCTCCAGCGTGATACCGACGCGCATCTCCAGATCCGACCCACGGCCGCTGCGACGCCGTCCCCCGCGCCCCCCAGCTCCAAACGCATCACCGAAGAGCTCGCCAAAGATCGACCCCCCGATCCCCAGATCTTCGAAGATGCTGGAGAAGTCGGCGTTGCGGAAGATATCCTCCTGCGAGTACTGCGCATCGATACCGGCATGACCGAACTGATCGTACCGCTGACGCTTCTGCGCGTCGGAGAGAACAGCATACGCCTCGGAGATCTCCTTGAACCGCTCCTCGGCCTCCTTCTTCTTCTCCTGCGGCACCCGGTCGGGATGGTGCTCCATCACCAGCTTCCGATAGGCCTGCTTCACCGCCGCCTCGGACGCCCCCCGCTCAACGCCTAGAATTTCGTAATAATCCCGCTTTGTCGTCGCCATTTCCGCTAAACCCTGAACTCAAGCTCCAAACCGCAAGCCACGAGTAAATTCAACTTCCGACTCGAGCTTCGAGCCACGAAACTCGAGTAACTTCAAAACCGGACGCAAGACACAAGCTACAAGTAACTGCAACTATCGACTTTGCCCTTTGATCTCAAGCCAGTCTCCTGTCAACGCGAAGTCAACAGATGTTTCTTCTTCGAGCGAAGGCCACGCAGTGGCCGAAGTCGAGAAGCCGGACGACGTTCTCGACTCGTCCGCCACAATTCACTGGCGGACTCGCTCGAACAAGAACCGGTTATAACCACGCAGAGAAAGTATCAGTTCCTTGTAGAACGGGACGCAGCACGTAAGTTCTCCCCGCATCCGCCGAGGCAACATAGCTCTCTCTAACAGACAGTAATGTCGTTGCAGAATTCACAAGCACTCCAGACTGAACCTGCCGCATTTGCCCCTGACGCTCTGAAGACAAACTCGTTCCTCTCCTGAACCCATCAACTATTCTGTCTTCGCTCATACAAACAACCTCCTCGCAGCGCAGTTCTGCGTTTAATTTCCGCGTGGTCCGCGTTTCGATTCCGCGATCGCGCCCCCGTCACTTATCACTTGTCGCAGCTGGTCTTCCGGTACAGCTCCTTGAGTTTCTCGTACTGCTCGGGTGTGAGGGTCGCTTTGAGGTCGGCGAGCGACTGCAGTAGCGCCACCGACTTGGCTTTCTTCACGTCGAACTTCTTCTCCAGCGATGACCGCGCCGCCTGCACGTCGATCGTCGGCTTGTGCAGCTCGCGCATCAGATCCACATCCAGCACATCGATCTCCGCATCATCGCGGATCGCGCGCTTCCTCGCTTCCGTCATCACCGCCCGTACCCGCTCCACCTGCTCGGCTGACAACCCCAGCTCTTGCTCAGACCGCAGGATCATGTGTCCTTTGTGAAATAAGATCTCATCGAGCTGCGCGGTGTGGGCCCCACCACACTGATCACACATCCCCTTGCCATCACGTTTGCCATGCCGCGAACCGTCGGCATACACATCACCGGCCATCGCGACAACCACCACGAGCATCGCCACCAACCCCGCCACTACCCCACGTCGTACTCGCATGGCCGTACCTCCCGCGTTTATCCTACCCGTCCCTCAACTAACAATATCCACACCGCCGCGCGGACGGCCGCGACGCTCGAAGGCTTCATCGAGCGTCAGCCGCGGCGTCACCCCCATCCCGAACGTCCCCAGATGCTGCACCACATAGCACCAGAGAGACCGCGCGTGGCGCCGCTTCCCCTGCCGACTCACACTCGATACCGAGATCGTTTCTTTTCCGCCTTTACCGTCCATCGACGAAGGACCCAGCCGCGAATACGCCGCCTGGCTCAACGTCTGAGATACTACGAACTGATCAAGCAACAACATTGAACTCCACCTCCCGTAAATCTTAAAACCAGTTACAAGCCGCAAGTCACAAGCTACAAGGAAAAACCAAATAAACCGCTAACTACAATCCTCGAAAGAATGTTCCAGTACTGAAGTGTCTTTCGCTCTTACTTGTAGCTTGCAGCTTGCGGCTTGCATCCGATCTTACTTGTCGTCTTTCACTTCATACTCCGCATCCACCACGCTCTCATCTCCGCCGCTCTTGGATTCGGCTTTCCCGGCTCCCCGACCCCCTTCATCCGCTCCTTGGGTTTCAGTCCCCGCGCCGCCCTTCGCCTGCTGCTTCGCCGCCGCGTCCTTGTAGATCGCCTCAGCCAGCTTGTGGGACGCCTTCGTCACATCCTCCATCAACCGCTTGATCGCCTCGGCATCCTTCCCCTTGAGCGCTTCCTTCAATTCCCCGAGCTTCTCCTCGAGCGTCTTCCGCTCGTCGCCCGAAAGCTTGTCGCCGTAATCCTTCAGCGACTTCTCGGTAGAATACGCCAACGTGTCGGCCTGATTGCGCAAGTCAACCTCCTCGCGCCGCTGCTTGTCGGCCTCGGCAAACGCCTCCGCCTGCTTCACCATCTGGTCGATCTCATTCTTGTCGAGCTTCTTCGGCGCGGTGATGCGAATGCTCTGCTCCTTGCCGGTGCCGAGGTCCTTGGCGCTGACATGCACGATCCCGTTGGCATCGATGTCAAACGTCACTTCGATCTGCGGCACGCCCCGCGGCGCCGGCGGAAGCCCTACCAGATCAAACCGCCCCAGCTCGGTGTTGTCGTTCGCCATCGCCCGTTCACCCTGCAGCACGCGCACCGTCACCGCCGGCTGGCTGTCCGCCGCCGTCGAGAAGACCTGGCTCTTCTTCGTCGGGATGGTCGTGTTCCGCTCGATCAGCTTGGTAGACACGCCGCCGAGCGTCTCGATCCCGAGCGACAATGGCGTGACATCCAGCAACAGCACATCCTTGATCTCACCTTTGATGATCGACGCTTGCACCGCCGCGCCCAACGCCACACACTCCATCGGGTCAACGCCACGCTCGATCTTGTTGCCAACGATCTCTTCGACAAACTGCTGGATGATCGGCATCCGTGTCGGGCCGCCGACGAGAATCACCTTGTCGATCTGCGACACCGAAAACTTCGAGTCGGACAATGCCTGCTCAACCGGCTTCCGGCATCGCTCCACGATCGGCCGCACCAACTCCTCCAGCCGCGCCCGATTGATCGTCATCGTCAAATGCTTCGGCCCCGATGCATCCGCGGTGACGTATGGCAGATTGATATCGGTCGAGTTCGTGCTCGACAGCTCGATCTTCGCCTTCTCCGCCGCCTCCCGGATCCGCTGAAACGCCATCTTGTCATTCTTCAAATCCAGCCCCGACTCCTTCTTGAACTCGCTGGTGATGTAGTCGATCAGCACGTTGTCCATATCGGTGCCGCCCAGCTGCGTGTCGCCGCTCGTCGATTTCACCTCGAAGCCGCCCTCCGGCCACATGTCGAGGACCGTGACGTCGAGCGTCCCACCGCCGAGGTCAAAGACCATGATCTTCTGCTCTTTGCCGGCCTTCTCCAACCCGTACGCCAGGCACGCCGCCGTCGGCTCGTTGATGATCCGCAGCACTTTGAACCCGGCGATCTCTCCGGCATCGCGCGTCGCCGTCCGCTGATTGTCGTCGAAGTACGCCGGACAGGTGATCACCGCTTCATCGACCGGACCGCCAAGATATGCCTCCGCATCCCGCTTGATCTTCTGCAGGATGAACGCCGAAATCTGCTGCGGCGTGTACTCCTTGCCATGCACCTTGAACGTGTGGTCAGTCCCCATCTTCCGCTTGGCGGCATAGATGGTGCCCAACGGATTGATCGCCGCCTGACGCCGCGCCGGCTCCCCGATCAACAACTGCTCGTCCTTCGTAAACGCCACGAACGACGGAAACGCCTTGCCACCCAACGTCGTCCCCTCGGCGCTCGGAATGATGACAGGACGACCGCCCTCTATCACCGCCGCCGCCGAGTTCGATGTTCCCAAATCAATACCAATTGCGCGTGCCATCACCTATCCCTCCTTCATTGAATCGTTAAACCAGCACGTAAAACCATCCTCAAGCTGCAAGACTCAAGTAACACCAAAAGATCCTGGACTCAAGATGCAAGGAAAACCTTCAGCAAATAGGAAGACTTACCTTGCGTCTTGTGTCATGCATCTTGTATCTTCTCCTCAGTCGGACGGACGGCCACTTTGACCATCGCTGGCCGTACCACATGACCGTTCAACACAAAGCCGGATCGAATCTCCTCGATCACCGTATGATCGGGGTGCTCGGAGGACTCCACCTGCGTCACCGCCTCGTGCCGATGCGGGTCGAATCGCTCGCCGACCGTCGCGATCCGCTCGAAACCGGTCGCCCGCATCGCATCCTCTAGATTCTTCTGAATCATCCGCAAGCCGGTAACGAGCCGCTCCGCCGCCTCCGCTGCGATCGCATCGGTCAACGCCCGCGACAGATCGTCGGCAACCGGCAGCAACCGCCGGATCATCTCCTCATTCGCCAGCCGGACATACGTCTGTCGATCCTGATCCATCCGGCGCCGGGCGTTATCCCAATCGGCCGCGATCCGCAGCATCTGCTCGCGCGCGTCAGCACCCGCTTTTACCTGCTGCTGCAACGCGTCATACTCCTCCTGCGTCAGTCGCACCCGTTTACCGAAGCGCTCTCGGAGGCGCGACCCAGCGCGCGCCACCGCCTGCTGCGGCTCGGCTGCCGGTCCCGCCGCATCGGCCCCCGGCGACGGCTGCTGCTCCACCGATCCGTCCGTCGACGCCGCCGCCACGCTCACCTCACTCCGCCGCCTCGGTCAGCACGCGGCTCAACGCGCCAGCCAACCGTTGCACCACCCCCGCCACCTTCGGATACGCCATCCGCGTCGGACCCAACACCCCGATCACCCCGATCGGCTGCCCATGCACCGAGTAGCTGGCCGTCACCAAGCTGCACTCCCGCATCGCCTCCAGAGAATTCTCGCTCCCAATGTGCGCCTCGATGCCCCCCGCGCCGATCCCCTGGTACAACATCTGCAGCACCGCCTGACGATCCTCCAGTGCCTGCAGCAGCGGGGACACACGTACCGGATCGCGGAACTCCGGCTGCGCCAGCATCCAACTCGCCCCGCCGTATGCCAGCCGGTCATCAATCACCTGCCGCACACCACGCTGCAACAGCTCCATCGCCTGCTGCATCACGTAGAAGAATGACCCTCCCTCTTCGGCAAGCACCCGTCGCATCAGCAGATTCTCGATCCCATCGAGCGACACCCCCTCGAGCTGATCGTTCACAAAATTGGTGATACGTTGCAGCAACGCCTGGTCAAACGGCTCATCGACATTGACGATGACATTCTTCATCACGCCGGAACTGAGCAGCCAGACGACCATCACACGACTCGGCGATATGTTCACGACCTCGATATGCCGGATCGTATCGCGCGCCGCTCGCGGGAACAACACCACGCCCATCAAGTGCGTCAGCGATGCCAACAGCTCCGACACCACTTCCAGCAAGCTCTCCAAATCATGCTCGCGCGCGTTGATCTGCGACTCGATCAACGCCTGTTCCTCCTGCGACAGCCGTTCCGGCTCCATGATGACATTCACGTAACGGCGGTAGCCTTGATCGGTCGGAATACGTCCGGACGACGTGTGCGGCTGCCGAATGTACCCCGCCTCCTCGAGCTCCACCATCACGTTGCGAACCGACGCCGAACTCAGCCCCGTTCTGAAACGCCGGCAGATCACCCCAGAAGCGACCGGTGCCACCTCGTGTACATAGAGACGGACGATCGCGTCAAGAATCTTGTTTCTCCTTGTATCCGAATGATTTGTGTTCGTGATGTATCTCATTTCTAGCACTCTGTATGTCTGAGTGCTAATACTTTAGCACAAGACATCGTCAAGTCAAGGGGTAACAGCTGAATGACCCAGTTGGCTGATGAGTTGATGTCTGAGGGCATTGGGCACCAGCGCATCGACGACTACAGAGCTCTCATCGTACCGCTGCTCTCGCACCTGCCCCTGTTGGTAGAGAATGTGGACGAGTCGTGTCTGGTTCATCGGAATCCGCACCTGCACCATCACCATCGCCTCTGCGAAACGACTCACGAGCCGGCTGAGCAACGTCTCAACTCCCTTGCCGGTCGTGGCGGAGATCGCCACCGCGTCATCGAAGCGCCGCATCAGATCCCGCACCGTCCCCGGCTCGACGCGATCGACCTTGTTGAGCACCGTCACCACCGGCTTCTCCGACGCCCGCAGCTCCTTGAGCACCTGCTCCACGGCCTCGGCTTGCTGGAGTGCCAGCAGATGACTGGCATCCAACACATGCAGCAGCGCATCCGCCTGCACCACCTCCTCGAGCGTCGCCTTGAACGCCTCGACCAAGTGGTGCGGCAACCGATGCAGGAAGCCGACGGTATCATAGAGCAGGATCGCCTGATGATTCGGCAACACTAAGCGCCGCGAGACCGGATCGAGCGTGCTGAAGAGCTGATTCGCCGCCAGTTGCTGATCGTTGGTCAGCCGATTGAAGAGTGTCGTCTTGCCGGCGTTGGTATAGCCGACGAGCGCCAGCGTCGGTAGCCGTGTTTCGTGACGCCCCTGACGCACGAGGCAGCGATGCTGCTCCACATCACGCAGATCGCGCTCGACACGGAGGATCCGCCGCCGCACGTGGCGCCGGTCGGTCTCCAACATCTTCTCGCCGGGCCCCCGCGTGCCCACACCACCACCGGGCTGCGACAACTTCTCGCCGAGCCCCGTCAGCCGCGGCAACCGGTAGCGCAGCTGTGCCAGCTCCACCTGCAGCTTTCCCTCCTGGCTGTGGGCGCGCTGCGCGAAGATGTCGAGGATCAGCTGCGTCCGGTCGATCGTCTTGACCTTCAGCACAGCGGCGATGTTATTGAGCTGAGCGGGTGAGAGATCGCGATTGAAGATGACGACATCCACGCGATGCTGCAAGCAGGCCTGCGCGATCTCGTCGACCTTCCCCTTGCCGAGCAGCAACGCCGCCGTCGGACGGTCGCGGCGCGCCACCACTTCGGCCGCCACCTCGACGCCGCTCGCCGTCGTGAGCTCCCGCAGCTCGGCAGCTTCATCCTCCGGCGACCAGCCGTCACTCTCCTCTCGCAGAAACACGCTCACGAGCAATGCCCGCTCAACTTGTTTGACGATGAATTCCGGCTTCATGATGCCACTTCGACAGCCGACCGCGCCGCCCGCCGCTCAACAGTCAACAACGCCACCACACGATCGACCAGCGCATCCATAGCATCCGACTCTCCCCGCTCGATCCACTGAATCCGCGAATCGGCGCGAAACCAGGTGAGCTGACGCTTGGCGTAGCGACGACTGTTACGCTGCAGCAATCCCACTGCTTCGTCGAGCCCGTGCTCTCCGCGCAGATAGCCGGCGATCTCCGACACGCCCAGCACGCGCTCCGCCGTCCGACTCATCGGCTGTTGCAACACACGACGCACCTCCTCGACCAGCCCACGCGCCACCATCGCCTCCACCCGTGCGTCGATCCACCGATACAGCAACGGACGCGATGCCGTCAGCCCAATCATGGCGACGCGATACCGATCAGCGATCCCGACCGTCTGCCGCTGCAACTCCGACAACGGTTGCCCCACCCGCTCATGCACCTCTAACGCCCGGATCACACGACGCACGTTGTGTGGATGGATCCGCGATGCCGCGACGGCATCCACCGAGGCCAACCGCTGATGCAACCGCTCGCCACCGCCCGCCGCCGCCTCGTCCAACAATCGCCGTCGCAACTCCCAATCCGCCGCAGGAGCCGGGCAGAGCCCGTCGAGCAACGACCGAACGTACAGCCCGCTACCTCCGACGAGCACCGGCGCCGACCGACGAGCCGCGATCTGCTCAATGGCTGACGTAGCGAATGCTACAAAACGAGCTGCGCTCCATTCCTCGGAACGCTCGATCATCTCCAGACCATGATGTGGCACCAACGCCCGCACCGATGCCGATGGTACCGCCGTGCAGATCGGCAACCCCCGGTACGCCTGCATCGCGTCGCACGAGACGACCTCCCCGCCGAGCCGCCGCGCCACGCGCGCCGCCACCTCGCTCTTGCCGACGGCCGTCGGCCCGACGATCACGACCAGCAGCGGTAACACCTGACCCTTGTGATTCACCATGCGCGATCATCCTCGAGAGATATTGGAGGTTGATAGTAATTAGTCGCTAGTCGTTGGTCGCTAGTATGAAGCTATCCACTAAGCGACCGCTCTTCACGACATACGACCCGCGACTCCTCTTGTGCGACCTACGACGTGCGACCTGCGACCGCTCTAAGGTACGAGCCGCGTCACAAACCCCTGTCCCTGCAGCTGGCGCTCCATCGCTTCAGCCGGAGCCCGCTCCCGGAAATGCCCTACGCGCACGCGATAATACTCCTCATTGCCTTGCTGGTACATCTTGACGTATGCGTCAAATCCCTTCGCCCGCAAGCCATCCGCCAAATCTTCGGCAAACTCTTCCCGACGAAACGATCCGACCTGCACCGAAAACTCCAGCCCGTCATCGAGCAATTCCTTCGCCCATCGCGCCTCAAAGCTCTCCGGATACTCGGTACGGATCGCATCCAACTGCTTCCTCGCCGCATCCCACGTACCAGCTTTCAGCAATGTCTTGGCCAACCCAAAATATGCCTGCACTCGGAACGCACTCTGCGGATATCGATTCAGAAACTCGCCGTACTGTGCCCCCGCTCCCTTCAGCTCCCCGCGCAGCAACATCACATCCGCCATCCGGAGCACCGCCAGCTCCGTCTGACGATCTGATCGGCCGGTCATCAACGCTCGAAACGTCTCGCTCGCCTCATCCCACCGCCCCAGCTTCATGAGCGCTAGCCCCCTGAGGTAGCGCACTGGCCGTTCCTCGTCCGATGGTAATCGGCGCGCGAGCTGCTCGTCCGCCTCGGTAATCACGTCGGCGTACCGCTCGGTCGCCAGCAACGTCTCGAGCGTCGCCACACCCTCCGCCGCCTGAGCAAGCCCCGGACACAGGACACAAGATACAAGATACAAGGAAATGAGGAGCATGCGACCTGCGACCTGCGACATACGACCAGATACTCGACTCATACCACACTCCCGATCAGGGTCGTTGCCGTCACGCGCTCGACACGCACCATCACCAACTCCCCGATCAATCGATCATCTCCATCACATACCACGCTCAAGCTCGTCCGCGCTCGCCCGGCCAGCTGCCCCTTCGCGTTGCGCTGCTCGATCAGCACCTCGACCGCACCGCCGATCCACCGCTCCAGCTTCTCCCGCGACGCCAGCTCCTGCAGCCGCAGCAGTTCCTGATTGCGCGCCTCCTTCGTCTCCTGCGGCACGTCGTCGACCCATCCCGCCGCCTCCGTCCCCGGCCGCACAGAGTACTTGAAGATAAACGCGCTGTCGTACGCCACCCGCTCCATCAACGCCCGCGTCATCTCGAAATCGTCATCCGTCTCGCCGGGGAATCCGATGATGATGTCAGTCGAGAGATATATCTCCGGCACCAGCTCCCGCAGCCGCGTGATCTTCGTCTCGTACTCCTCCACCGTGTAGCCGCGCCGCATCGCCTTGAGCATGCGGTTCGACCCCGACTGCACCGGCAGATGCAGCTGCTCGCAAGTGCTGACGCAATCGGCCATCGCCTGAAACAACCGCTCATGCGCGTCAAACGGATGACTCGTGGTAAACCGCAGCCGCTCGACCCCCGTCTCGGCATCGATCCGCCGCAACAACACCGGGAAATCGATCAACCGCTCGCCACCCTCCTCCAACATTTGCTGTCGACCGCCCGGCCCCTTGTAGCCATTGCCGTCGGGAAACCGCTTGCCGTACGAGTTGACGTTCTGCCCCAGCAGCATCACCTCTCGATAACCGGCATCCACCAACCCCCGTACCTCCGCCACGATCTCATCGATCGGCCGCGACACCTCCTGCCCGCGCGTGAACGGCACGATGCAATAGGCGCAGCGCTTGTCGCACCCCTCCATGATCGTCACAAACGCGCCGATGCCCTCGCGCCGCCAGTCGCCCGACGGCTTCCGATCCAACGGCCGGAACGCCCGCCCCACCGCCAGCGTCCGCGTCCCCATCTTCTCACTCGATGGAATATCCTGCTCCAGCGACCAACGACCAGCAACCAACGACCGTCGTTTACTCTCAATCTCCGCCAGCAGCATCGGCAAGTCGTACAGCTCCGCCGGCCCCGCCACCAGATCCACCTGCGGTAGCCGCCGGAACACCTCCTCCCGCTGTGCCTTCGCCATGCAGCCGAGGATCCCCAGCACCAGCTCCGGCTTCTGCCGCTTGAGCTCCCGCAACATTCCCATCTTGCCAAACGCCCGCTCCTCCGCATGCTCCCGCACCGAGCAGGTGTTCAGCAGAATCAGATCCGCCTCCTCCGGCTGCTCCACGACGGCATACCCCTGCGCCGTTAGCATCCCGAGCACCTCCTCGGAATCCCGCTCATTCATCTGACAACCGTAGGTTTGGAGATAGACGGATTTGTGCATCAGGCAGACTCATCTGATTGTGGCAGCTCTCGAAACAATCGGACGAGCTCCGCTTTCTTCATTCTCGACGACGCCACATCAAACATCGCGTCCTTGAACAACCCTCGCGGATCCCCGAGACGTACGCCATTCAACTCAAGAAACACCAGCGCACACGCCAAGGCCGTCCGTTTGTTCCCATCAATGAACGGATGATTCTGGCAGATATGGTACGCGTAGGCCGCAGCCATCTTATAGACATCGCGGTGCAACCACTCCCCTCCGAAGGATGCTTCCGGTTGCGCCAGCGCCGACTCCAACAAACCGAAATCCCGAATCCCTTGCCGCCCGCCGTAGCGCTGGATCTGGTCGACATGAATCTCAATAACCTCGGCAAGAGTGAGAAAGCCCGGCTCCGGCACAGGAGATTATTCCGCCAACGCCCGGAGTGTCTTGTTGTGGCGCCGGTTCACCGCCTCGAGCGCTGCGCGAAACCGCCCGGCTCGCTTGCCATCTTTCACAGGAGAGATAATGAGACTTTTGCCGTCGGTCACCAATTCCAACGGTGTCTTCATGGTGATATGCAACAACTCCAGCACCGGCTTATCGATCACCAGCGCCGCGCTGTTACCATGTTGCGTCAGATGCTTGATCACGAAAACCTCCTCTCGCCCTCTTCTATCTGGTAGATACAATGTTATCACGTCGTACCGCCAGCGACAAGGCAAGGGCAGCACCTACTCTGCCCTGCGCCGTTAGCATCCCGAGCACCTCCTCGGAATCCCGCTCATTCATCTGACATCCGTAGGTCTGCACAAACACGGACTTCAGCATAACTTGTGTCCTACGTACCGGTTACACTACTCCAAAAATCACTCTCATCTCACTGTTCCTTTTCAACCGTCAGCAAGTTGGCGTCCCGCGCCAGCCGCCATCGACCGTCAGGTTCCTTGCGGAAGATAGAAAGCGTGTGGCCGGATCAGCGGATCGGTGGACTGCCGTCAGCTACGCGGCTTCCATGGCAAGCTTTTTGCGCCTGGCAAGCTCTGCCTCTGTTGGCTGGTCCATCGCAAACGAGCCGATTTTCCCGTCACCGGCACGCTCATATGTGGCCACGATGACTCCCTGGCCTGAAGCCTTGCTCTCCACGAGCGAAAGCCCGGCCGGAATCGTCCCTTCAGCGAATAATCGTTTACCCTTACCCAGCGTAATCGGGAAGATCTTCAAGCGCAACTCATCGATCAGATCATGCTTCAACAGCGTTTGAATCAGGTTGCCGCTGCCGTGGACGTGCAATTCAGGTCCGTCTTGCTTCTTGAGCGTCCTGATGGCTTGCACCACATCGCCTGTGATGAGCGTGGAGTTGTTCCATTCGACCTTGCTCATTGTCCTCGACACCACGTATTTCTTGGCACTGTTGAGCCGGGCTGCAAACGGGTGATCGGCATACGGCCAGTGCGCGGCGAATATTTCGTACGTTCTCCGGCCAAGCAGCAAGTCAAACGGCCCCCTCATCTGCCCGTCCATCACCTCACCCAGAAAATCGTCAAAGTACCCAGCAACCCACCCACCGTACTTGAAACCGCCGGTCGGGTCTTCATCAGGTCCGCCGGGAGCCTGGATCACTCCATCGAGAGTAACGAATGACAAGACCACCAACTTTCTCATGCGTCCTCCTTCTCACTGATTCGCTCGCTCCAGCAGTTCCTTCAATGTATTCAAGTCCTTCTCGACCGCCGCCCTGTCCTCGGCAAACTGCTCATCAGACACGCCGGGCTGCCGGATCAGCGTGAAGATGAACTCGCTGCCTTCGCCGTTGGGCACCACCCGCATGGGGTTATGGATGACAACGCCCGATTCCAGTCGAACATCATGGTCCAGCACACCGTATGGGTTTTTCGGCGCGAACATAACCCGCACCGTGCCGAACGGAGCGTCTGCGACCCACGCATCCCCGTCCTGCCGGACTTCTGAACGTGCAAGCCCCGACGCCCAGCGGGGAAGATTTCGGGGGTTGGACGCAAACTCGTAGACATCAGCCGGTGGACGGGCAACCGTGACGCTGAGATGCTGGACATCGTGCATGGGATTGCCTCCGGTGCGCGTACAGGCGCTTGCTCCGAGCATGGACAGGGCGACAGCCGCCACGATCGCGCACAATTTCGCTTCAACCCGTTTGACGTTGTGCTTCATGGGTTACGTCTCGGCCAGCACCAGCCGAAAGCCCTCGGCCAACGCCTGAAACACCTGGCTGGTGTCGTGGATCGCACCCGGCTCCGGTGCCTCAGAAAGTCCAGGTATTCCACCACTATGGTCAACCGTAGGTTCGTAGGAAAACAGATTTGCGCATAGGGCTCTAACGCTTCTCTCTCTTCGCTTTAGGCAGAAGCTTTTCCAAATCCAATCGATCCTGCGATCTGTCCATCGCCTGCTTGGCCTTGATCAGATCATCGAAACCGATAATGTTGATCGGCACCCGACCATATCGGCTACGCCGACGACGCTTCCACACCTCCTTCGCGGACACGCCGAGCACACTGACCAGGATATCCACTCGAACCGGAGGAACACCGATCTGCAAAATCATCGTGGGATCTTGAAAATCCTCCGGCGTTATCCTCCTCAGCGGAGCACCATAGGCCTTGAGCGCCTCGTACACGCGCTGCGGGTCATTGATCTCGGTTGGAACCCACACGTCCATGTCTTTCGTGAAACGCGGTTGTGAATAGAAGATAACCGCATGAGCCCCCACAACGAGATACTTGATCTTATACGTGTTGAACGTGCTGAACAGTTCTGCGTAATCGTGGCTGAACACCTGACTTGCCCCGCATTTTTAGAAACTCCTCAACCATCTCCCATGTCGCTTCAAAGCGCGCGGCTGCACCTGCGCGTCGCCAAAACCACCTATCCCACCGCTCCGCCTCCTCAAACGACTTGGCCTTGTGCACCCACACCTTCTCCATCGCACCTCCTCAGAATCCCACCCATGTACCCGACAACCGTATGTTTGAAAGGAAAACGGTTGGACACCGCGGGCGTATTATACGTCGGTGTTGAGTCAGGCGTACAGCACCACTTCCAGCCACCAAGCATAAAAACAGTGCCGGGCACCCAGAGGACATCCGCCACGACTACGGCCTCCCCTGCGTACCCGGCACCGAACTCTCCACGCAAACTGCTGACGGAATTATTGCGCCCGCGTGTACTGAATCTCCATTGACTTGAACTCGCGCCCATCCGGCGTGCGCGTGTACGTCTCGTACGTGTTGTGATTCTCGTCGACAATCTTCCACGCCGAGCGGAACCACCGGTGCGACTCACCCGTCATCGGACAACTCATGCTCCCCTCTTCCGTCAGGGTCGTGGTCGCGGCATCGTACTGTCCGGCTGCCAGCATGATGCCGGTGCCCATGTTGTCGAACCAGATCGAGGTGTATTCCTTGCGGATGTTGTCGTAGCCGACGAAACCGATCCCCTCGAAGGACGGCTGGCCCTCGGCAGCGGCTGGACCTGTGACATCTTGCTTCAGAAAGCGCCCGCCGAAGATCCAGCTGGTGGTGGTCACGCCCGCCATCGATTCAGACGGCGCCTCGGGTGACATCTGCCAGCTGAGCGTATAGTTCCACGTCCCGACAAACGGCTCCAGCGCCTTGTGCTGCTCACCCGGCGTGCCGTACTGGATCATCGCCGCCATCGCCGCTTCCTTGGCCGGATCGCCGGTCGGCTGCGCCGTCTTGGCCACCTCCGCCGATGCCACACCCATACCCAACGCCAACGCACTCACGACAACCATCAACCGCATCATTGCACGCATCCCTTCGCTCCTTTCCACACGTTGAACGACCAGTGCTACATCACATGGGCGGCATTGTACCGCAAATCTCCCATATTCCGTTGCTCTCAACGTTCGAGAAGGTAGTAAGCGAGCACGTAGCCGACGGCGATCGCCGCCGCAAAACGCGCGCCGCCGATGATCGACACCGCGAGCGGCCGTTCGTCATCGGCCAACGCCCGCGCAGCGATCGGCACAAACGCCAGAAACATCAGAAACCCACCGAGCGGAATGTAGAGCGCGCAGTACTCGCCGATCATCGCGTGTGCCGGCTCGTACTTCCACCATCCGGCGCGATAGGCGAGATACTCGTACGCGCCGACCGTGACGCCGGCCGCCACGCCGCACACGAGCGACGCGATCACCGCCGCCGACTGCGCCGCCATCCGTTGCTGCAAGTAGCGAAAGAGCCGCAGCGCCGGATACCCGAGTTCCACAATGACGCACGCCCACGCCAGCGGCATCCAGACCGGCGAGCCGAGCAGTACCACGTCGTTACCGGTGAGATACACCAGACGCCCGCTGGTCACGCCGTGGATCAGCCACCAGTCGTCCCTCGACTCGTCCCGCTGCTCGGGACTCGCTCGGGATCAACCCTGAGCAAGGGCCCCGGCGGAAGCCGGGTCCCGCGTCGAAGGGTCGACCAGCAGCTCAAACGCCCCAGCCACCAACCCCATCCCCAACAGGCGCGAGAGCACTAGGCCGCCCAGCTGCCGCAGCGTCTCGCCAGCCCAGAGATAGAGCGACGCGCGAATCAGCAGCCCGGCGTACACCCAGAACTTTCCCCAAATCGGTACCAGGTAGGGACAACGATGCGCCGCCGCGACCACGGTGAAGATCAGTCCCACCGACAACCCCAGCAACCACACCCGATCCGATGCCGCGCTCAGCTCACCCAGCCGCGCGCGGAATCCCGGGTGCTCAAGCCCCGCTTTCATCTTCCCCCTCATCACCCCCACCTCTCACCCAACGCGCCGCTCAATGCTAGCCGGCGACCAGCGTCTTGAAGCCGCCATAGGACATGCGCTTGACCTCAAACGGCATCTTCTTTGGATCGCACATGGTCGCCAGGCGCGGATCCTTCATCACCTTGGCGTTCACCGCATCGCGATGCGCGCGCGACTTGTACACGATCCACGCGAACACGATCGTCTCCCCCGGCTTCAGCTTGACCATGCGCGGAAACGGCAGCCCACACTTGACCTTGAGATCGTCGCCGACACACTCCCTGTAATCCAGCGCGCCGTACTCCCGCCAGATCTTGGCCCCCTTCTGCGCCATGCGACGATAGACACCCAGATTCTTCTTCGGAACAGGCAGGACAAATCCGTCGACGTATTCCATACGCACCCTCCTGTGGTTGACTGCTCAGGCCTTCGCCAACTGCGCCTCCAAGCGATCGAAGTTCTGTTCGTTCGCCTCGGAGACGAACTGCCTCAGCTTGTCACATTCCGCGTTCGATGCGAAGCACATGCGCCAGGTGAGCAGGGTCTTGCCGGCTTGCGCGTCGAAGGTCATGGTCATACGAAATAACGGGGCTACCACATGGTCAAACACGATCCGTTCCGGCTTCACAACCTCGACAAAAACACTCTTGTTCGGATAGTCGACGCCATTGGGACCATGCATGACGAAACGCCAGATGCCCCCAGGCCGCATGTCGAACTCATGAAACGTGTTCGTAAAGCCCTTCGGCCCCCACCATTGCGCCAGCTGATCCGGATCGCTGAACGCGTTGAACACCCTCTCCCGCGGCGCATCGAAGACGCGGGAGCTGACGATTTCTCGATCGGCTGATACCGGAGTGAGGCTACTGCTCTTGTCGGTCATGATGACACTCCTTCTTGCGGAATCTAGCGGGATGTTCCGAGCACAGCGCCGTGCTTGATGAACGATCCGTCCTGATACTCGCGAAACGCAGTAGCGAGCTCGGCTTGCGTGTTCATGACGATCGGGCCGCGCCAGGCGATCGGCTCCTTGAGCGGCTTGCCGGAGATGAGGAGGAAGCGCACCGGCTTCTTGTCGGTCGTCACGAGCACGGTATCGCCCCCCGGCTCGTAGAGGACGATCTCTCCCTCCCCACACACGCAGGAGGAGGGCATGTCGAAGCAGTTCTCGCCCACCACCTCGCGCTCGAACGGATTGCGCCCCGCGTCAAAGTACCCTTCCCCCTCCACCACATAGGCAAACGCCGTGTAGCCGGCCTTCACGGGGCGCGTGAATGTCTTCCCCGCCGGCAGCGACACATCGAGCAGCTCCGGATCGGTCACGATCTCCCGGACCGGCCCTTGCACGCCCCCAACCTCCCCGCAGACGATCCGCACCGTCGCCCCCTCGGCCGTCTTCATCGCCGGGATCTGTCCCGACGTCACCTCGCGGTAGCGTGGATCCATCATCTTCTGACGCTTCGGCAGATTCGACCAGAGCTGGAAGCCCCACATCCGCCCCTTCGCGTCGCCCTGCGGCATCTCCTGATGGATGATTCCGCTCCCCGCCGTCATCCACTGCACATCGCCCGAGCGGATGACGCCACGATTGCCCAAGCTATCCTGATGCTCCACATCACCATCGAGCACGTAGGTGATCGTCTCCATCCCCCGGTGCGGATGCCACGGAAATCCCCGCACATAGTCGTCCCGATTGTCCGAGCGGAAACAGTCCAGCAGCAGGAACGGATCCAGCTGCGGAATCTGATGGAAGCCAAAGACACGATTCAGCCGCACCCCAGCTCCCTCAATCGTCGGAATATTCTTCCACACCCTCTTGATCTGCCTCACGTCCCCGCTCACACTACCCTCTCCACATGCTCTCGTTCGTCTACCAACCACACGTAACTATCGCAGAACGATTCTTCGCCTCAGAAATAACTGCCTCTCGGTTCCTTTCACCTTCAAACTGGAAAACCTAGCGAAAGTGCTAACTCACCACTGAAGCACCCTGTTCAGTCTCTCGCTTCGGTACAAGCGACTCCGCTGCCCAACGATCGTACACGAAGTTGAAGAATCCATCTACCGGTCGCGAGCTACAGACCCGCGCAAGCTCTTGCCCCGCCCTGGTTAAAAGCACTGCCCCAATATCCAGATCATTGTCGCCATCCTTGGAGAAGGTGAGCTCTACAGGCGTACCGTAATAAGCAACTGTTAACTTCTTTGGAAGCCCTACTCGCCGAAAACCCACAAAACTGTTGAATTGAATACACCCAAGGCTTTCCAGATGGCTGAGAGCGCTGAAACTAATGCCATGATGCTCATAGCATCTCATTCTGAGTATCGAAAACCAGCGGGACAATGTTTCCGATTATCCACCCAAAACCGCATAGACGCATGAACAACTCTGCATCATTCTTTTCCAGATCGCCCAAGAGATTAACAGTTCTCTTCGAGAAAGCACCAGGCGAGTTAGCTTCACCCGCAAGGACTCTCGACCAAAGCTGCTGCATGTCATCATCAGAGATACTTCTGCACTTATCGAAGAAGTTCGTGATCCAGTCATCCTTTACATTCTCAGGAGACGACTTGCTTTCGAGAAGAGGAAGGGCTCGCTCGGTAATACCCTCTATGTTTGACTGCTTTTTGGCTTCCTCCTCGAGGAAGCGATGCATGGCTCGTTTGTGCAGATCGGTAATCTGAATCTGCGATTTAGCTCGAATTCGCTCGGCCTCAGCCTCTGCTCTAGCAATACGAACAATCTGCCAGGGCTTAAAGATACCTCCTACAGCATTTGATATCTTCTTAACTAGAACCGTTGCCGGCTCCGAAAGATTCCCAAGATCTATCAATGGGTTATCAGCCATAGCTCATTTGAACCGCAGTGGGTTTCTCCTCTCTTGTCCTGCGCCACTTAGGAAACATGCCGCTTCCATGTTGCATATTAACCCTGGACTCCAACGCCACAGGCTGTTTTCAAAGGGGTGCGGGTACCCGTCAAAACTCAAGGCTTAAACCGAATGCCCGGAGCTCCGTCCTGGCACTTCGGACACTTCCGCTCCCAGAGATCGCTCCCGTTAGCGCCGTAGACAAGGTGACAACTTGTGCACTCGACCTTATACGCATATTGACCGTGGTCATTCCCAGCAACCCCAAGCGTACCCCAACATTTCTGACCACGCCTATTTTTATACCCTATGTGGGTCGTCTTTCCGCCACCACTCTTCCATACCTCATGCACCACCTGCATGACGACCTCTCCTACTTGCTAATTCGCAAGAGCAGGAACCTAAGAATACCCATCTCAACCACTCGGACCGGAAGCTGGGGGGTATTATACGCTTGGGGGAAGGGCAGGGAACATCGGAAACTCGGCGGGGCGGCGCAACCTGTCCCCCGTGTACCCGGTACGGGACCCTTCTTCTTCGTTTACCTCTCCACCTCTGACAAGCGAGCAAGAAACTCCGCCACCGGAACAATCGGAATCTTGCGGTAACGCTTGAGGGTCAGCAGATGACGGTCTCCACTCACCAGATACCGAGCCCTGCCCGTCACGGCACAAGCCAGGAACTCGTTATCGCTGGGATCGTCAACGATTACCTCTGCGACGTGCCCGACCTTGACGGGCTGCGCAAACGCCAGCAGCTGATGCTCAACGAGAGGGGCAGAGGTACCGTGTACCGAGGGGACACCTTACAGTTCAACCCGTTCATTCGGACCCGGCACGAAATTTCCTCACGTAAACCTCAAGTTAGGGACATTATACGCTTGGGGGAAGGACAGGGAATATCGGAAAGTCGGTGGGGCAGATCAGGAAGCGTGTGCTGATGGCGTCTACGCGATGGCGATTCGCTCCAGCTCCTCATCCGGTACGAGCAGGACGTGACAGCGTACCGCCTTGGCCGCCCGCACGATCGAGGAGATACGCGGATCGTGGCGGGCGCTCTCAGTACGAGCGACATGCGGCTGCGGTACCTTCAACTTCTTCGCCAGCGCCCGCTGAGACAACTGGCGACGCCGACGCATGATCGCCAACTGAGTTGACAGCGGCAGCTCGGCAAACAGCTTCGCGTGTTCCAGCGCCGCTTCCGGATGCGCCTCCAACAACTCCTGCAGATGCTTGTCGAAACCCTTCATCGAGCCATCACCTCCCTCAACCGCTTCCTCGCTAGCTCCAGATCATCCTTCGGCGTCTTGGCGCTCTTCTTCTCGATCGCGTGCAGCAGCCAGACAGCGCCTTTCCACACCCCAAAGAACAACCGGTACTGAACCTCATCGTACAACCGCTTCAATTCCCACAGCTTGTCACCGAGCGGACGAATGGTGACTTGCTGCGAGCGTAAGCCCTCCGCACCCAACACCTCGAGATCCATTGCCAGGCGGGCGAGCGCTCTGGGGTGCTCCTGTGCCAGTGCGCTGAGATATTCCCGAACGGGCCCGCGATTTCCGTCAGGGTAATACAGAATCTCCAGCATGCGCTAGCTCCAACAGAAAGATAACATATCTGTTATCACTCGGCAAGACCCCCCTCTGTGTCTATCAACTCCATCAAGAATGTATCGCATTGGTATAACTCGCCAACTCGCCGGAGGGAAATTCTGAAGTCGGGGACATTATACGCTTGGAGGAAGGGCGGGGCACATCGGAAACCCAGCGGGGCAGCTCACATCAAAAGTGCCAGGCACCTAAGCAACCATCGCTACATCTCGATCGAACAAGTTCAAAAGAACGCGGCGGGAGAGACACCGAACCGCTCGCTGAGCGCCTTGATTTGCCGAGTGTTCAGCTCACGTTTGCCGTTGAGGATCTCGGACACAACACCCTGACTACCGACTTCTGGCAGATCGAACTGCGTCAGCCCATGCTCTTCCATGAGAAACTTGAGCACATCCCTGCCTGTCGCACCCTTCAGCTCCACATGATCCGCCTCGTAATGCTCGATCAGCGTTCCGAGTACTTCCTGAAACCCAAAAAGCGGATGATGCTGATTCTCTCCAATCTCATCCAATAACCGATCGAGGAGCGCGACAGCTCTTTGGTAATCCTGCTCGGTCTTGATGGACAGCCCAGCACTCACCACGGTCCATGCCCGCCTGAACTGAGGTTTCTCTAACACATTAACCATGCTTCCATTCCCCCCGGTCGTACTCCCGGTGCGTGAGCACCTGCCGCACATACACCTTGGCGCGGTTGAAATGGATCACCGCAACCAGTCGGTACTTATTCCCTCCGATGTCAAAGACGATCTTGTCTTCCACCTTATCCGCCTTCGGAAACGTCCTCCGGAGCTCGCTGAACGCCTGATAACGACTCGATTGAACAATCTTAAACCACGCTTCGAGCGGCTTCCGGCTGTCCGGATGTTGCTCCCAGAAGCCCTTCAGTTTCTTCCTCGAGATCACATGCATAAGCAAATATATCTCATTTTGAGATTCTTTTCAAGCCGCCCAAGCTACCGCTCTAGAACGCGCTTCAGGGTGGCAAGGTCTTGCTCGACGAGCCGTTGATCTTCGGCGTACTGCGCGTCGGTCATTTCGGGGCGCCGGAAGAGGGTGAAGAGCACTTCGCTGCCGGAGCCACTCGGCACCACGCGCATCGGCACGTACACCTCTACACCGGGCGCCGGGCTCACATAATGATCCAGCACGCCGAGCTCGTTGCGGCTCGCGATCCGGATCGTCACCGGCCCCTGCGGCGTCTGAGCAGTCCACGCATGACCGGAACGTTTGATCGACAGGCAGAACGCCGTCGCCCACTTCGGTAGATTCTCCAGGTGCGAGACGAATTCATAGACCGCCGCCGGATCGCGATCGATCGACACACTCAGCGTTCGCGATTTCAACGTCGCCATCGCGCCTCCACCTAATGACCCCTGCGAGCGGCATAGGTGAACGGCGAGAAATACTTCCTCCACGTAACGTCTGTGGAGGCATGCACGTTCTCTCCGGCAAAATAATCGACCATCGCCTCTCGGACACGAGCCAGCTCGCGCAAACGAGCTAAACCCTTGACGCTCGTCAACGTCAAATCCATCAGCTCGAGGGCGCGCTCAAACGCCCGCTGGCAGTAGTCGGGACGATGCTTGGCGCGCCAGTTCAACGCCCGCTCCACCTCGCTGCCGATATTGGCCATCTGCTCGAAGAACGTCAGTTGACTCCAGCGTCCGGCAGCAAGCTCCTGGTGTTGATAGCTCATCGAGCGATTCTCCGACCAACCACGGCCACGATTTGCTTGCGAATGGCTTCATCAGCCACCCCGCGACTCCTGTTGCCCTGTGACGGACGCATGTTGATCATCGAGTCAAACTCGATCCACTGATCTCCCGAAACATCCGGGTAGAGGTTGATACCCCAAAGCATCTTCTGCTCTGAGCCATCCTCCAGCAGCAGCGCTTCCAAATCGGCATGAAGCTCCGCATCCACCGCCATCAACTCCCGATCGATATCCACGACCGCTTTGACCATGTCGCCAAACATACGAGCGGCCATCTGTCTCAACTCTTCGAATGGCAGCGCGTCCCTGATGACCATCATGCGATCAACCCTACCTTTCTCATGAGATGAGAACTCTCCCCTGTTCGTCGAGCTGCCAGTGAGGATTGTAGACGACCTCCCAGAGATGACCGTCGGGATCGGCGAAGTAACCGCTGTAGCCGCCCCAGAAGACCTTCTGCGCCGGCTTCACGATCCGGGCTCCGGCCCGCTCAGCCTGACGCAACACCTCGTCCGCCTCGCGCTCGCTCGCCACGTTGTGCGCCAGCGTCACACCGGAGAAACCGCCGCCCTCGGCGCTCACGGTAGCATCCTCAGCCAATAGGTGACGCGGATAGAGCGCCAGCACCACGCCGCTCAGCCGAAAGAACGCGATACAATCCTTCTCGAAAGCGATCGGCCACCCTAGCCCGTCCCTAGAGTGCCTAACATCACGGAGACAAGGTCGCGTTGCGAGCGCCAGCGGCGATCTCCCAGGCGCGACGACGAAGGCGTACCAGCTAAAGCGGTACGTCGAGAAGAAGCAACGCCGGAGATCGCCCGTTGCCGCCGCAACCCTCCGGGCTGGGCCGATCCGCAGCACCGCACGGCGTTGCTCGTCGTCGACGTAGCTGGCAGGGCTGCTACGCCTTCCTCCTCGCGCCTTGTGCGGCTTGCGGCTAGGGACCAGCGCGACCCTGCCGCCATGATGTTAGGCACTCTTAAGAACCGGAGCGCCCGCTGGAAATCCCCCACCCCCAACGTCACCACGCTCACACTTGGTCGCATCGCTCTCCTTGCCTCAGCTAACGATGTGAATTGTACCAACACGCTGGGGACTGTCCGAGAAAATATCCGAGAACACGCCTGCAGCTACTCCGCAACAGCCTCAGCCCTGACATCGACACCTTGCAGACGCTTGCTGAACGCGTCCAAGCGCCGCCGGATCTGCGCGTCATCAGGACGCTGCTCGGCTGCCTTGCTCAGATGCGCGTGCGCCTCCTCCAGACGCCCCTGCTTGAGATACACGTGCGCCAGATTCGCATGCGCATCCGTCTGATGATCGTCCAGCCGCAGCGCCTCCTGATACGCCTCGATCCCGCCCTCCGTATCCCCCTGCAGCACGCGAACCGTTGCGATCGCGCTCCAAATATCCGGCACCGCGGGTGAGAGACGTCGCGCCTCCTCGAGGCTCGCCAGCGCCTCTGGCAACCGACCCTGCCGGATCCGCACGACGCCGAGGTTGTAGTGCGCCGCCGCAAATCGCGGATGCTGCACCACCACCGCCTCCAGATGCTCGGCAGCCTCCGGCAAACGCCCCTCCTGCATGAGCGTGTTGGCGAAATTCACCCGTGCCTCCTCAAACGACGGATCAACGCGCATCGCGGTCGCATACTGCTCCTGAGCTGACGCATGCTGCCCCTCTCTAGCCAACGCCAAGCCGAGAAAGTTGTGAGCGCGCGCGTTCAGCGGACGCTTCTCGACCACGTCCGTCCACAATGCAACCTCATTCCGGTAAACAGCGTTCCGGCTGATCGTTGCGCGTCCTAGCGCACCGATACACAGCACCGCCAAGCATGCGGCTATCCATCGCCAGTAGCCGGGATGAGCGCGCGCGAAATGCCGCAGCAGCGTCGCGACAGCCAACACAACGAGCACCGTCAGAGGCGCCAGCGCGGCATACATCCTGTGCTCGAACGCCAGATCCGCCACCGGCACGATGCTCGAGCTCGGCGCCAACATGACCAGCCACGACAGCCCCAGAAATCCGAGCGCGGGGCTCAACCGCCAAAGGACGAGTCCGCCCGCGACGATCGCTCCCAGCCCGACGGTCGGCAGAATGATGTCGCGGAAGCGTTCGGCCACCGGCCATGCGTAATCGAGCACGAGGCGATCCGGCCAGAGCGCGAGCCGCAGGTAGTGCAGGATGACGAACGGTTGCGTGCGCGCATAAGCCCATGCGCTGATCGTGTGGTACTCGAAGCCGACGCTCTCGTTGACTCTGGGACACGTCAGCACAAAAAACGCCAGCAGCACCCAGCATGCCGCCAGCCCGAGGTAGAAACCGCCCCGCTTGCGCAGAACATCGCCCCAGGATCGGCCGAAGAAGGCACGATCGTACATCCAGACTACCAGCGGAGCCGCCGCCATCACCGGCTTGCACGCCATGCCGCACGCGCAACTCAGGATGCCTACGGCATACCAGCGTGCTGCGCGAGCCGGATCGGTGGCACCGCGGCATGCGGCATAGAGTGTGAAGAACAGGAACAACCCTGCGAGGGCTTCGGCGCGCTGCACGATGTAGGTGACGCTGCCGGTCTGCAACGGATGCAGCAGCCAGAGGAGACTGCTCACCAGCGCGATCGCGAACGTGCCGCTGGTATCAGCGCCGAGACGGCCGACCATCGCCACCGTCCGCCGAATGAGCGCGAACAAGACCAGTCCGGCGATCAGATGGATCGCCACGTTGACCAGTCGGTAGTTCCGCGGATCGAGGCCGCCGATCGCGTGATTCAGCGAGAGGGAGAGATCCGTCAGCGGCCGCTCTGTTCCCGCCGCGACGCTCCACCATGGCGAGAAGTCGCCCGCGCGAGCCCTGCGCACGATCTCCACGCGGTCGTCAAAGATGAACGGTGCGGAGAGACTACCCTGGTAGGCCCAGATCCCGGCGCAGCCGATAAGTACCACGCACAACCACCAAAGTCCAATCGAACGCTTCATCAATCACCCCTGCACTGGATGAACGCGAACAGCTCGTCCGCTTCACAGCAACGAAACGCTAGTGGTACGACAACTGAGTTCTGACAGGTTGCTCACCACTAGTGCTGAGCGCGATGACCACCCCTCAGAATCCGTCAGGTTCATCGTGTCGAAGCACTAACTCTTCGGTGCCACGGATGGTTGGATGGCGGCCTGGACGCCGGCGGCAACCTCGGGAATGATCCCTTTGCGGATATAGATCGGGCGCACGATCCGTCGCAGCCGCGGCAGCTCGCGCGCGAACGCCACGGCGCCGATGACGCACGTCGTACCGCCGAGCATCAGCGTCTGCGGCGCACCAATGCGGCTCGCCAGCCACCCTGCCAGCAGCGCCCCGAACGGCGCCATCCCCATAAACGCCATCGCGTAGAAGCTCATGACGCGCCCGCGCTTGTCGTCCTCCACGAGCGTCTGCAGCACCGTGTTGCTCGACGCCATCTGCAGGATGAAGCCATAGCCGATCAGCAGCATCAGGCACCACGATACCCAGAAAATACGCGAGCACGCGAAGCCGATGAGCGCCAGCCCCGCGCATCCAGCCGCCAACGCGATCACCTTCCCCAGCCCAACCACCGTCCTGCGAGACGCCAGCGTCACCGCTCCGGCAAACGCCCCGAGCCCCGACGCTCCCATGAGGAAACCGAACGTCTGCGCGCCACCGCCGAGGATCTCGCGGGCGAAAACCGGCACCAACACCGTGTACGACATCCCGACCAAACTCGCCAGCGCGATCGATGTCAGAATCACCCTGATCGGCGTGAAACGATAGATGTAGACCAAGCCCTCTGCCAGCTGCCGCCACACCGGCTGCACCGGCGGTGCCGCCTTCGGAGACGGAAGCTGCATCGCCAGAAGCGCCGCCAGCACCGGCACGTAGCTGGCCGCGTCGAGCAGGAAACACCACCCTTCTCCCACGCTGGCGATCAGCAGTCCGGCGATCGACGGACCGACGAGCCGCGCTCCGTTGAAGATAGAGGAATTGAGCGCGATGGCATTGGGCAAATCGGCCCGCTCCTCCACCATCTCGATGACAAACGACTGGCGCGCCGGAATCTCCAGCGCGTTGATAATCCCCTGCGCAATACTCAGCATCAGAATCTGCCCGACGGTGATGCGGCCCGACATCGCCAGCACCGCCATCGCTACGGAAAGCGACATAAGCAGCATCTGCGTCACCACCAGCAGCCGATGCTTGTTCCAGCGATCGACCAGCACGCCACCCAGCGGCGACAGCAGGAACGTCGGGATCTGCCAGGCGAACCCCATCACACCCAACCACCACGCTGAGCCGGTCAACCGATAGACGAGCCAGCTGGTGGCGACGCGCGCCATCCAGGTGCCGATGAGCGAGAGCGCTTGGCCGCCGAAGAAGAGTCGATAGTTGCGATGCCGCAATGCGCGCAGAAGATGCGCGGAATGAACAGCTTCGGCCATCAGCGGTGGTGGCTGAAGATGGGCGCGCCGGTCTGCCGGTTGGCGACGGAGATCGTCCGGCCGTCTAAGGCGAGCGTCAACATACCCGAGAAACCGTGGTGCCAACGGAACAGGAACTGTCGCGCCTTCGGATCGGTGCATGTCCACGTCCCGGCGACGCGCAACCTCAATCCGTTCGGATGCTGATTCCAATCGAGCGTGCCGTCCGACGTGATCGCCGTGACGCCACTAGTGCTCCGTGCCCAATCGCCGATGATCGACTGATCCGGATCGACGCCCGCCCGCACTGTCGGCGCGGGCGCCGCCACTACGGGCGGCATCGCAACAACGCGTTTATCCGCACAACTGTTGGTCAGAAACGTTCCGACTCCCGCCAGCGCCGTCAACGAACTCGCCACGCCGCCAGCATCCCCGGCAGCGTCATCCAGACACTCTCTTTGCCTCCGGCCATCATGCACTCCCCGTGACTGCACCCGCACCAACTCGCTATGACAACATCCGCACTTCACGCTGCGGGAACGGAATCGTGACGCCAACCGCCTTGATCGCTTTCCAGATCGCCAGATTCGTCGCGTACGACACATTGAAGTACCGGCACGTCGGCACCCAATACCGCAGACCGATATTGACCGAGGACTCGCCAAAGGCCTGAATCCCCACCTGCGGCGCGGGAGTCTTCACGACGTCCGCCGACTCACTCAGCGCACGGAGAATCGCCGCAATCGCCCGCTCCGGATCGTCGCCGTAGCTGATGCCCACCACCGACTCCACCACCTTGTTCTCATAGGAGTTCGTCAGCACCTCGCCAACGATATGCTTGTTGGGGATCGTGATCTTCTCGCCGTCTTCGTTCGACAGCACCGTGCAGCTGAGCGTCACCGACTCCACCACGCCGCTCACCCCGACCACCGTGATCGTGTTGCCCACCACAAACGGCCGGAAGATCAGCAGCGAGATCCCGGCACCGAAGTTCGACAGCGTCCCTTGCAACGCGAACGTGCTGCCGAACGCCAACGCGCTGATCGCCGCCACGATCGGCGCGATCGTGATGCCAAACTTGCCCAGCGCCACGATGATCGCGAAGCCAAGGATCAACCCCTTGATCATTCCGGCCGCGAACCGCCCGAGCGTCGCGTCAAACTTCTTGCGCTCCAGCATACGCAGCAACCACCGACTCGCCCACTGGGAGACCTTGTGCCCCACGAAGAGCACCAGCAGCGCGCCCAGCACATCGAAGCTATAGGTGACAAGGAACTCCGCCACCTTGTCGATTACCGTTTGCACCATCACCACACCTTTCTCGATATCCTCGCGCATGCGCCAGCCCTCCCCACTCACAGAACCGGCCGTCGCCTGCCGGACACGACCGCACCACAGGTGCATCATCAGACGTGCGGCCCCCTACTACACTCTACCCGTTATTTCCCGCCAAACGGCAGCACCTTCTTCAACGAATCGGCGGCCTTCTTCGCCGCATCGCTCGCCGTATCCACCGCCTTCCCACCAACCGCCGTGGCCTGCGACGTCACATCCTTCACCGCCCCCGTGACCGCCTTCGTCGCCTGACCGACCGAATCGCCCACCAGCGACTGCATCGCATCCAGGTTCAAATTGGTCAGCTTCGCCACCGCGGTATTCATCAGTGCCCGGCTCACCACCAGCGCGCCGAACGCTTGCACATTGGTGATGTTCTCATAACGCTCATCGATGTTCACCGGAAACTCCTGCACCCTCGGATCACCGCCGCCGGAGTAATCCTTGTACACCACCTTGCCGACCTTCAGCTGCAGCAGATCAATCTGAATGTCCGGCGCCTTGCCAGCCTTCGGCTTCTCAGCCGCTGGCTGCTGCCCCTTCGACTGCTGCACCACCTTGAGCGCGTCGAGATTCAGCTTTCCCTGCTGATCCTTCACCACCACGAACTCCTTCAGCTCCAACCGCACTTCCTTCAAGTGTATCTTCTGCTGGAGCAACGCGTTCAGGTCGTAGTTCACATAGATCTCCGGGAGATCGACCATGATCCGATCCTGGAAGCCCGACGGATTCTCCAGCTTCAACCCCCGGATCCCCAGCACGTTGCGCATCAATCCCACGTCCATCGACTGAATATGCAGATTCAAACCGGTCATCGCTTTGACGCCACCGGTCACCGCCGCCTGCGCGATCACATCTTTCGCCAGAATCATCGCGCCAATCACCACAGCCACCACGATCAAAAACGCTATCAGCCGCTTCTTCATCGCTTGCTCCTCTTCCCACAATACATCATTTCACACGTAGTAATCAGTTTGACGGGTGGCGCCGAAGGGGAGGCCTCCACCGCCCGGAGCGAGCCGGGCCCCCGGCTCCTCTGTTGCACCAACACTACCCCCGCGTCCCGAAACTGCACTATGCCTCGATCGACGGGCGGTCAACGCAGTGTTCGGGGCCGGGGTGGATCGCGAGAACGGTGGAGTCCCTGAAGCGACAGGCCCCGTCAAACTGAGACACTACGCCTTCTTCTTGCCGATCAAGAAGTAGAGCACCAACCCAATCACCGGCAGCAACAGGATCGCCACGATCCAGAGCGCTTTCTTCGTCGTATCCGAAACGCTCTTGAGCACGTCCAGGATCGCAATCACATCCAGCACCAGCACGACCAACCCGATCAGTCCACCCATAGCGCCCTCCTTAATGTTAAACAGCAGACTCGAGCCGCGAGCTTCGAGACTCGAGTACAACCCCCGGCACGACATCCGACTCTTGACCGTTGACCAAACCCAACACCCACACCTGCGTGCGTGGGCGAGAGGTCTCGCGGGGTAATCAGAGCCATCTCATCCAACGCAAAGCGCTCTTACGCAAACACCGGCGTCTGCCCGAGCGCCGGGTGCTGCCGATCTTTGTCGGAGACGAGATACTCCATCCCCAAATCCGGCCACTGGATGCCGATGGCCGGATCGTTCCAGATGATGCCGCGGTCATGCGCCGGTGAGTACGGCCGCGTCACCTTGTACAACACCTCCGTCCCATCTTCCAGCGACAGAAAGCCGTGCGCGAAACCGATCGGCACGTACAGCATCTTCTGAGTGTCAGCGGAAAGCTGCTCCCCGACCCATCGGCCGAACGTCGGCGAGCCCTTGCGCAGATCGACCGCGACGTCAAACGCGGCTCCGCGAATCACCCGGACGAGCTTCCCCTGCGCCATCGGCTCGATCTGATAGTGCAACCCCCGCAGCGTTCCCTTGGCAGAACGGCTGTGATTGTCCTGCACAAACTCATCGGGGATACCGGCAGCTACAAAAAGAGTCTTGTTATAACTCTCGAAGAAGAATCCGCGCTGGTCGCTGAAGATTTTCGGCTCGATGAGCACAACATCGGGGATTTGCGTCTTTGTGAATTTCATATATGCAACGTGTGTCAGGAAACGCAGCAACCGGCAGACAACTCACCGCTTGTGCTCCCAACTGACGAGCCAGCATACCACGCCGGATCGCTCCCCGCCAACTGCGCTGGCTGCGATCCAGGGTGCCATGACCTCTGTCGCCAGCGGGAAGATCTCCCCGCCCACCACATCACGCGTAGGTCATCAGCTCGGAAGACGGGCTGGAACTACCCCCTTCATCCGATGTGAAACGTAGTGTGCTTAGCGGCGGGGGCGGCGCCAAGATCCGCCATCGCGGCGCGGTGGACGCTGTCCGCCGGATGGGCGTCCGTGGCCGTGGTGGCCGCCATGCTCGGATTTCGGCGGTGCCGGCTGCTTGTAGTTGAACTCCGGCAGCGTCACGCGCGGCAACCGCTTGCCCAACGCCTTCTCGATCGATCCCATCACCTTCTCTTCGTCCGGCGCCACCAAGCTGAACGCGTCGCCCGTCGCATCGGCTCGCGCCGTGCGTCCGATCCGATGCACGTAATCCTCGGGGGCATTCGGCATATCGTGGTTGATCACGTGCGTGATGCCCTCAACATCGATCCCGCGGGCGGCGATATCGGTCGCCACGAGCACCTGGCTGCGCCCCTCGCGGAACCGAGCCAGCGCCGCGATCCGCTGGCTCTGGCTGCGGTTACTGTGCAGCACAGAGACGGAGAAACCGCCGCGCTCCAGCGAGCGCACAAGCCGATCGGCGCGATGCTTCGTACGCAGGAACACTAGCACCGAATCCATCGCCCGCTCGTTGCGCAAGAGATGCAGCAGAAGATCGGTCTTCAGATGATGTGGCACAGGATAGATGGCGTGCCGGATCCCGACCGCCGGTGAGGAACGCTGACCGATCTGGATCGTCACCGGATCATGCAAGATCGTATGCGCCAGCTTCAGGATGTCGGGCGGCATCGTTGCTGAGAAGATGAGATTCTGCCGCTTTGGCGGCAGCAAGCGGAGGATCTTCTGAATGTCCGGCAGGAAGCCCATGTCGAGCATCCGATCCGCCTCGTCCAGCACCAGAATCTGCACCGCCGCGAACCCGATCGTCCCCTGCCAGACATGATCGAGCAACCGCCCCGGCGTCGCCGAAACGATGTCGACGCCGGCCTGCAGCGCCCGCTTCTGCGGATCGATCGGCACACCGCCGAAGATCGCCGCACCCTTGAGATGCACGTACCGCGAAAGACTCTTGAGATGATCCATCGACTGCAGCGCCAGCTCGCGCGTCGGCGCGATGATCAACGCCCGCTCCGTCGGACGGCGCGGCTCCCGCAGCAGCCGGTGCAGGATCGGCAGCACAAACGCCGCCGTCTTGCCCGTCCCCGTCTGCGCGCAACCGATCACATCCCGCCCCTCTAGAATCGGCGGAATCGCCTGCTCCTGAATCGGCGTCGGCCGCGTGAACCCAAGATCGTGAATCCCCTTCAACAAATCAGGATGTAGCCCTAATGCGTCAAATGTCGTTTCACTCATCGCCACACTCTCCAGACAACGTTCTCGTTAGCACTCGAAGGAATGCGGTTGAACTCATGATCATTCACGACGCTGATCCCCCAGCGCACATGGCACTATAATACCACCGGTTTGACCCAAACGACACGACAGATCAGCGCGCCGACCTTCTTTGCAACGCCGCGTTCATGACGGGAAGGTTTGGCGTTTGAGACGCCAACCGAGAGTGACTCAGCGCCACCCGCATCCTCGGCATGCTCAGCGGCGAACAACTCCCCCGCATCTGCTAACTACCGTCGTTCGTGATTCGTCGCTTGTATACCCATGACACACCACAACCTTCTTACTTCTTTTGAGGTTCCTGTAGTGTGTTGAGTAGGAGGTCACTCTACCCTCTTACTTCTGATACCTTCCAATAGCGAGACGATCTCATTTGTAGTGGAAAGATGTGGAGGAACGAAATTGGAATCCCTATCCCACTCTCCTTCTGAATAAACAGGATATAGCCTTCCATCTGACTTGTTGTAGAAGAAAACTTTCTTCACATGTGTCCAATACTTCGTGCCATGCTCAAACCCTTCATAAGTCGTCAACGCCTCGAAGTAATAATAATCGGCTACCGATGATAGAGACCTCAACCCGGGCTAACCTCTTCAGCACCAGAAGTTATGAAGGACACGGAGCCAAATCCGCCCATGTGCTCGTCGAACCACTTCTCTCCACTGCGGTTGGTCTTATCTATATCAGTTGTGATGTAGTATGAAGTTGAAACTCTGGAAGCAGGGGTCTTCCCCGTGTTCTTCAGAAGAATGTCGTTACCATAGTAGGTGTCTTTATCCGTATCGCGTCGTACAGGATCTTTCACATTAACCGACACATACGGTCGATTTGCCAAATTAGTTGAACGGTTGTTCGTCAACACGACCCAACTCGTAAGCAGGAGGTTCAACAACAAAGAAAGACAGGAAATAAATACAGCAATGGAGCCAGGATATCTCTTCACATGCCAGAGAATTTGCCACCACAACCAGTGCAACCAACTACGACAAATTCTCTCTGCCTTCAGCCAATCTCCAACAGAGTCATTCTCAAGACCATTCTCCTTCGATTCGAAGTAGATAGCATATGCTACCTTACGAACATTATCTTTATCAGGACTCATGCGACACATGACTCAACTCTCCAAACCGATTGCTCTCCTTACCATCTGACGCCCAGTCTTGTTTTACTCGCGGATGAGCATGACGAGGCCGATGGCGACGAATGCGAGTGCCGCCGCCTTGTGAAGCAGCCGTTCGGGAACGAGGCGCGTCAAGCCCTGGCCGAACAACACGCCGAGCGCCGTGACGGTCACCAGCGCCACCGAAGCGCCAACGAAAACCGCTAGCGGCTTCCGCGTGGACGCCACAAGCGTCAACACCGCCAGCTGGGTTTTATCGCCCAGCTCCGCCAAGAAGAGTGCCGAACACGCCATCCACACGACATGCAGATCCATCGCTCACCCTCCACAAGGTTCTGAGACCGCCTAATGCTTGGCTGACGACTTCCCGCCCTTGCTCGGCAGCAAGGAGACGATGATCGACAGCGTCAGAATCCCCACCACCACGCCCAGCGAAACGCCGACCGGGATCTTGTAGAAGTCGACGATCAGCATCTTGATACCGACATACACCAGCACGATCGAGACGCCGAACTTCAAGTACCGGAACAATCCGACGATCCCGCTCAGGAGAAAGTAGAGCGCCCGCAGACCGAGGATCGCGAAGGCGTTGGAGGTATAGACGATGAACGGATCGTGCGAGATCGCCAACACCGCCGGGATCGAGTCAACGGCAAAGACGAGATCCGACACCTCAACGATCAAGAGTGCGATGAAGAGCGGCGTCGCATGCCGAACACCCTTCACCAACACAAAGAAATGCCCATGATGATCCGGATCGGTCGAGGTCGGCATGAGGCGCCGGAACCACCGCACTACCGGATTCTTCTCCGGATCCAACGCCCGCTCCGGCCCGAACGCCATCCGCCACCCGGAGTAAATCAGGATGCCGCCGAAGAGGTAGATGATCCAGTGGAACATCTCCAGCAACGTCACGCCGATGAGGATCAATACCAACCGCATGACTAGCGCTCCGATGATGCCCCACTTCAGCACGTGCGGCTGATGCAACGGCGCCACATGGAAGTACGAGAAGATCATGATGAAGACGAAGAGATTGTCCACGCTGAGCGACTTCTCGATAACGTAGCCGGTCAGAAACTCCAGTGCCTTCTGCTGCCCCATCGTCGCCGCAACCCACCAGCAGAAACCGAGCGATACCCCAACCCACGCCGCACTCCAGATCGCCGCCTCGCGGATCGAGATGGCGTGCGCCTTCTTCTGGCCAAGTGCCAGATCGATATACAGCATCACCGCGATGACAACGTTGAACACACTCCACATCATGACGGAATTCATCGTGATATCGTCTCCTCAAACTTCCCTGATCGTTGTAGACCATCCATTACGGACGCCGTTTCGACCGAAACGGCCACGCCACACGCGCCACCGGACGATCCTGCAACCGCTGCGTCAATCGGCGAACCACCCACTGCTCGATGCGCCGCCAGTCGGACTCCCCGGCATCGGGCGGCAGCTCCAAGCTACCGCCCGCGATCATACCGTGCCCGCCGGCCCTCCCCCGTTTCCCCAGCGTGCGGCTGAGCAACGTACCGGCTTCCACAGTGCCCGGCTGCACCAGCCGCAACGACACATGCAACCGCCCCTGATACCGCCCGGTGCAGATCGACCACCGCACCCCCTGGCACGCCACGAGAAAATCGGCAAGCTGCGCGACCAGATCCGGCGTCTCCACCTCCTCCAAATGCACGCCGATCAAACGGCCGGAGAGGAACGCGTTCTGCATCGCGTGGCCGACCGTCCGGAAGAAGCTGCGCGACCTCCGAGGATGTTGCATCCGACCCAGCAGGCGCATGTCGCACCGCGGCAACAGCGCCAGATACGCTTCGATGTCCCGCGCGCCGGCCTCGCGCCCGAGATTCTGCGTTTCCGATGCAATACCGTACGCCATGGCCGTAGCCAGCCTCGTCGGCAACCGACGCTTGAGCGACAGCAACGCCTGCGCCAGGATCGTGGCGGTCGCGCCGAACCGCGTCTGGATCAACGCCAGTCCGGCTCGCGTCCGCCGATGACGGGGATGATGATCGATCACCAGATAGGCCGTCCGATCGATGGGGAACGAATTATTGCCGAAGGGCGGTTGGGTATCCACCAGCGCGACATGCTGGAACGCCGTCAAATCCTCCGGCGCCAGCGCAGAGACCGGAAGTCGCAGCACATCGACCATCGTCCGATTCTCCATCCGGCCGATCGCGCCACCGTAGACCATCTTGATCCGAATACCGTACACGCGCGAGGCGAGATAGGCGAGAGCGAACGCGCTGGCCATGGCGTCGGGATCGGGATGATCGTGCGTCATGATGAGCAGCGACTCGGGACGCGGCTGGCGGGACAGGAATCGTAGCAAACGATCGGAGAGGGCTGAGCGACTCATGTGACCAGCCGTACCCCGATGGCATTGGTCTCGCCATGGCGGGAGGCGATCTGTCCCGTCACCAGCACGACGTGATCTCCGCGCCGTACCAGACCGCGATCGCGCAACCAACGCACACCCTGCCCGACGCAAGCATCCGACATCAATGGCTGGGACGCCACCAACGGCTGCACGCCCCAGACGAGCCGCAACCGTTGCGCCACGCGACGAGCCCGCGTCAACGCCACGATCGGCGCCTCGGGCCGGAGCGCCGCGACCCGTTGCGCCGTCAGACCGCTGCCGGTCATCACCACCATCGCCCGCGCCGCACCCTCCAGTGCCAGGCGGCACGCCGCCCAGCTCACCGCATCGCTGATCGGCCCTGCCGACAACACCGGGCGACGGCTGACGTAATGCGCGTACGGAAACTGTTGCTCACTTGCGGTAATCACTTCGCGCAACACGCGCACCGCCGCGACCGGAAACCGACCGATGGATGTCTCCGCCGACAGCATGACGGCGTCCGTCCCATCCAGCACCGCGTTGGCGATATCGGTGACCTCCGCCCGCGTCGGCGACGGATGTTCCACCATCGACTCAAGCATCTGCGTCGCCGTAATCACCGGCCTCTGCAATCGCAAGCACGTCTCGATGATCCGCTTCTGCACGAACGGCACCTCGGCCGGTGGCGTCTCCACCCCCAGATCGCCGCGCGCAATCATCACCCCATCTGCCGCAAGCACGATCGCCTCCAAGCGCTCGAGCGCCTCCGGCGTCTCCACTTTGGCCAGCAGATTGACGGTGCCAACCCGCCGGCGCACCGTCAGCAGTTCGCGCGCCGACCGTACGAACGACACGCCGATCCAGTCGACGCCCTGCGCCACGGCAAAGGCGATCGCCCGACGATCATCGGCGGTCGGCACCCGCAGACGATTCCAGTGCGACGGCACGCTCAGCCCGCTCCCCGACCGGATCACACCGCCGGCCACCACCCGGCATATCACCTCAGAACGCCGCACCGCCATCACCTCAAGCCGCACCGTGCCGTCAGCCAGCCGCACCGACTCGCCGCGCCGACTCCGTGCGAGCAACACAGCGCTGCCAACTGGTAGGTGCGTCGCATCACCCTCCACCGATGCCACGCGCAACGCGACCACACTCCGCTCCTTGAGCAACGCTGAGCCACCGGCCAACCGGCCGATCCGCAGCTTCGGCCCCGGGAGATCCGCCAGAATCGCCACCGACCGCTGCCGCTGAGCCGCCGCGCGCCGCACCCGACGGATGCGCGCCGCATGCTCCACCAACGTCCCATGCGCCAGATTCAGCCGCACCACATCCATCCCGGCATCCATCAAGCGGCCAATCTGACTCTCCGAATCAACAGACGGCCCCAAGGTGCATACGATCTTCGTTCGCTGCCAATGATACGATCTCATACTCGACACGCTACCGACTCTCCATTCTCACCTATTGTGCCAATGAACTACCCAACGATGGTTGCGCCGCGCCGTTCTTCCCGGAGGGGATCTCCGCATCCTCGTATTCCACCTGAATACCGGCTTCCTTGGCCCCCTGCCGGATCGTCACCTCGATAATCTGCTGCATCTGCGGATCCGTCTCCTGCTCCATCAAATCCACCAGATCCTGCGCCGGCTGTATCGGCACCTGCTGACTGATGCCAAAGAGCTTGCTGACGCCGCGAATCGCGAAGACTCTGGCTTGACGCTCCAGCGAACGATCGCTGGCGATCACCCATAGCTTCCGATATACCTCTTCGATCTTCACGATGGCCGCCTGCCACAGCTGCTCGGCTGGACCGGAACCAACGATGGCCGCCCGATTCAACAGCGTTTGCCGCTGATTGTAGAAGCGAATCGCCAGCCCATACCGCGCGACCGCCTCGACAAGCGACTGTCGCTGTTGGGCGACATCACCCCACATCTCCCATACCTCCGCCAGCGGCATCGACTCCACCAACATCTGCGCGGCTTGCGCCACCTGACCGCGCACTGCCGTATCGCCTTTCGTCCCCAACTGCGCCCACACGTCACGCCATTGCTGCTGACCATACTGTGCCGACCCACCCTGGATCAACTCGATCACCCGCTTCAACGCCGCCTCTGTCTTGTCAGCATCGCCTTCGCGATGTAACGTCACCGCCTGCCCAAACGCCTCGCGGAACACGCGATACCGCTCGGCAGCACTTTCTTCAGCCGCAACGCGCAACGGCCATGCACCCACCGCGCATGCCGTGAGCGCCGCAACCACACTGACACGCCGCCATCTCATACCGCCCCGTCGCCATGCATCCATCAGACACCTCTCCGCGCTACCGACGCCGACCCCCTCTGATGCCGAGCTACCAGCCCCAGCACTTCGCTGACCAACCGCTCGATCCCGGGCCACGCCTCCCCCACCCAACCAGCCAGCATATACGCTGGGGTCGTGACGATCAAACGATCACCATCCACCACGGCTTCAGCGCACGATGCCCGCTGATGCTTGGCCCCCATCGCTTCTAACGCCTGCGCCGTGCCGGCATCGTTCCCAATTGTGACGGTCGGATGCTCCCCGCCAAACAGCTTCGCGATCACCGCCGGTGCAATGCAGATCGCCCCCATCGGCTTCCCCGCCGCATGCGCCGCCCGTAGAAACCGCTCCGCATCCGGCTGCACCGTGCAGCGCGCCCCATCACCCGCGAAGGTCGACAGATTCTTCGCCGCCCCGTAGCCACCGGGCAGGATCACTGCATCGACCTCCTCGACGCCGACCTTCGCAATATCCCTGACACGGCCACGCGCGATCCGCGCCGACTCCACCAGCACGTTCCGGCGCTGCTCCATCGGCTGATTCGTCAGATGATTCACCGCCTCGCACTCGATATCGGGTGCCAGACACACCGCCTCCGCACCCGCCCGATCGATCGCCAGCAACGTGAGCACCGCCTCATGAATCTCCGTTCCATCCATCACGCCACATCCCGACAGCACCACCCCGACCCGATGTTTCATCATAACCTCCTACACACACCCCGTGACAAGTGACAGGTGATATGTGACAAACGATCCAGAACCAGTAGTGCCCTGCACCCCCACAGGTATCGGCAAAGCCCACTACGCATCACGCCGATTCACAACGCTCACTTTCAGCATCGCAACACCTTTTGCCATCAGCAGCAACAGGACTGCCGCAACCAGAAACTCTACCGGCTGACGGTCCGCCAGATAGCCGACAGTCCGCCACACCGGCGCGATCGTCAGCACCCATCCCAGCAACCGGCACAACCCACGTGGCGATACCTCAAGCGCCCAGACGCGTTCCCGCTTCGCCCGCTCATCGTTACCCGGCATGACCGTCGCCAGCAACAACGCCACCCCGACGCTGAAGATCGACAGCGCCGGCAAAAACCCCAGCACAAACTCCGCCATCGGCTACGACCCCCTTGCGCGCGGCTGCCGCATCACCCGAACGGATAGAAGTTGCGCGGCCACGCATGCGCCTTGAGCCGACGCACTTGACCAGCGCTGAGCGGCCGTCCATCCGACGCTGCAGCATTCGCCTCTACATGCGTCGCGCGCCGCATCCCCGGAATCACCGCCGCCACCGCCGGATGCGACAAGCAGAACTTTAACGCCGCCACCGCCATCGTCGGCGTCCGATCATCGAGCAGCCACGACAAACGCTGCACGCGCTCAACTGTTTCGGCGATCCGCCACGGCGTGAAATAATACCGCCGCCAATCGCCGCGCGGAAACCGCGTTTGCACCGTCATCGTACCGGTCAAACTCCCCTCATCAAACGGCACCCGCGCGATGACGGCGACCTTTCTGCGACGGCACAGCGGCAATAGCTGCTTGGCCGGCGACTGGTCGAACATGTTGTAGATTACCTGCACGGCATCCACCAATCCCGTCCGCACCAGACGCAACGCGCTATCCGGCTGATGATCGTTAATCGATACGCCGAACGCCCGGATCTTGCCGTCGCGACGCAATCGCTCAACCACCTGCTGCCACTCCTCCCGCTCCGTCCAGCGATCGCTCCACACATGCAGCTGCTGTAGATCGATCACGTCGGTCTTGAGATGGCGCAGACTTCGCTCCGTGCACCGTACGATCCAGTCGGTGGGAAACGCATCCTCCAGCGGCGTGCCAGGACGCGCCGGCCACTGAAAATTCTTCGGCGGGATCTTGGTCGCGATATGGACGTCGCGACGGCGGGAACCCATCGCCCTGGCGATCAATCGCTCGCTGTGGCCATTGCCATAGGCCAGCGCCGTATCGAAGAAGTTGACCCCCAGCTCCGCCGCTCGCTGTATCGCACGAATCGCCTCGCGATCATCGCGGCGCCCCCACATGCCACCGATGCCCCACGAGCCGAAGCCGATCTCCGATACCCGCCATCCCGATCGCCCGAAGACTCGATATCGCATCCATTAAGCCCGTGCTTGTGTGCCCATGTGCTTTCGTTCCCCGTACTCGGTGTGAACTCGTTTGTGCCCACTGCTCCGTCTACATGGTTCTGACGGGTTCATCTTCGAGCGGAGGCCACGGGGTGGCCGGAGTCGAGAAGCCACCGGCGTTCTCGATTCGCTTCGCTCGCTCGAACACGAATCCGTCAGTTTCACGTTGACGAGATGCTACGTTCGACGATGTCGATCGCCCACCCGATCATAAGGGCACGAAGTTACCCTCAAATACCACACACGCCCCTTGCATCTCAGAACCAAGCGGATCCACGCCAGCCGCGCAGAACATAAGCATTGAGCACAAAGACACGGCGTTACAGATTCCAGATCTTCGTCCGGTAATCGCTCACCATCCGCTGCGCGCTGAAATACCCCGCCACGGCAATGCAGTTAATCATCTTGTCGACCCACGCCGACTGCTCCTGCAGCGCGCTCGGGCGATTCGTCTGATAGTAGAGAACCACCGCCTCCGTCAGTGTATCGTAGAGCGCCGCAGCATCTTCCGACAATCGCAAGTTCCCCTCGCTGCCAACGTCAGGCCCATCATGACGCCACCCGAAGATCCATCCGATATTCTTATCCGCCGCCTCCACCACCCAACCATCCAATGTGCTCATCTGCAGCACACCATTCAGGATTGCTTTCATCCCGCTGGTGCCGGATGCCTCGAACGGCGGCAACGGATTATTAAGCCAGAGGTCGACGCCGCTAACCAGCAGCTTCGCAAAGTACGTATCGTAGTTTTCCAACATCACGATCCGCAACCAATCCTGAGCTCCGCTGAGCGCGTCGATACGCCGCAGCATCTCGTCGATGTGCGTAAACGCCAGGTTGTCGTTCGGATGCGCTTTCCCAGCCAGCAGAATCTGCACCTGACCGACCCGCTTGGCGATCGCCAGCAACCGATCGACATCGTAGAGAATCAAGCTTGGCCGCTTGTACATCGCGATCCGACGCGCCCACGCCACTGTAAAGACATCCTGTTGGATGCGCCATCTCTCCAGAAGTTTCGAGAGCACCGCCTTGTTCTCCTGGTGCGCCTCCCACAGCGCGGCGCGGAATTCCCGGTCTGATCGCAGCTGCGCCACCCCTGTCAACACCGACGGATCCTCCCGCCAGGCACCGATGGACGGCGCATAACGATCCAACAACCGCGCGATCGGCTCGGAGACCCACGTGTGATGATGCACCCCGTTGGTCACCGTCTCAATCCGATCCTGGAACTCCGGAAACTGCGCCCGCGTCACCAAGCCGTGCTTCTCGGAGACGGCGTTGATCCGCCGGCTGGTATTCATCGCCAGGCGCGTCAGATTGATCGTGCCCGTGTGATGCGGATCACCACCGTACTCCGCCATCAACGCCAGCATCTCATCCGAGAACATGCTGCCCAGCGTCGCCCTCGCAAACCGATCGTGACCAGCCGCCACTGGCGTATGACAGGTATAGACGAAATGCTCCATCAGCTGCCGGCGCTGCGCCTCATCCATTCCCAGCGCTTTGCCGATGAATGCCAGCGCAGCATGTCCCTCGTTCAAATGATAGCCCTCGATCGCATAACCAAGCGTCTTGAGCGCCTCCATCCCCCATAAACCCAGAATCGCTCTCTGCATGATCTTCCACCAGGCATTATCGCTGCGGTAGAGCTGATGCGTCAGTCGCCGCACGTCAGGTGGATTTTCCGGCAGGTCGGCATCGAGCAACACAAGCGGCACGACATGACGGCGATCATGGCTGTAGATATAGTACTTCCACAATCGCACCGTGATCTCATCATGTCGAAGCATCAAACGAACCCGATGCGTCAACGGCACCAGACCCGGATATGTCGATGGATCCCAGTACATCTCTTCCGGAATCTGCCCGTCTTTGAACCAGAAGTTCTGCTTGAAGTAGCCGCGACGCCACAGGATGCCGATCCCAACCATCGACACGCCGAGATCCGCCGAACTCTTGACGGCATCCCCAGCCAACACGCCCAGACCACCGCTGTAGATCGGCAGATCGAGCCGCTTGTTGATCTGAATGGAGAGGTAATAGTCGATGATGCGCATGTTGGAGAAGGTGTAGTGACGGTTGAAGAAATTGGCGCTACTGATCGGCCGCACACTCTCAAACGGATGATACACGCTGCTGGAGAGACCGTACTCCATGGAGAAATACGCGACAGACCGGACGGCCGGATCGAGCAAGCGTCTCTCCGCCTCGACAAGACTTCGCAGCGGGAAGCCGAAGTACGTCTCGCCGTTGATGTCGCGGTCGTACACCCCTTCAAACCGCTCGACCGGCACCAACGAACGAAACTCGTCAACCAACGAACCCGATGTCACGTTGCCACTTTCACTCATTCCGACCTCAGACGGCATACCGCTTCACCGCAATCTTTCCGATTGAGGTCAGACATCAAATCCCCCGACTGCCTCTCTCGCTTCATCCCATCCTCTCCAAAAGGGGTCAGGCACCCTTCGGGTGCCAGACCCCCGTAGCAACGAGTCAGTAACCGACTGTACCTGGCACCGCGAGCTACAGATTCGTTGACGACTTGATCCTCTCTGCAATGCACTAACCTCGACTTGCGTAGCCGACCGTCGCCCAGAACCAGGCTGGAGGCAACGTACCGATCGCCGCTGTCCAGAGAAATCGGGCGATCGGTACCCGTATGGCTCCAGCCGTGTAGTTCACCGTCGTCCCACCGATCGCCGGTAGATACCGGACAAACAGGAGAAACGGCAGCGACCCCACACTCCACCGCATCTGCTGTGGCAATCGAGCGATCAATCCAGCCACCCACGGATGCTCTCCCAGCCGATGACCGATCGCATAACAGATCGTGCTGCCAACAAGCGCCCCAACCCAATTGACCAGAGCGCCCATGACCGGCCCAAAGAGCGAACCGTTCACAACACCGAACAGATCCGAAGGCACTCCCGGCACCACGACCAGCGCTGACAAAACCGCCATGGCAACGAGCGGTGCCGCCCACCCCAACGGCGCGATGCGTCGACCAGCCTCCTCGTACCCCACCTGGCGAAGCCCTAGCACGATCGCAACCACAACCGCCACGGAGATTGCCGATGCCGCCTTGCCGATCATCCTCTCTCCAGCGCTGATGCAGAAAGATACAAGACGCAAGATTTAAGGAACACCCGCTTGGAAAACTCGTGCGTCTTGTTTCCAGGCTCTCGTTGAGAATATGGCATTCTCAGGAAGGATCACCGCGATGGAACCGCTGACGCAACGCCTGGAGCCAGCGCTGAATATCGTCTTCCGCTGAACGATTCACCAGACTCCCGATGAACAAGAGAATCGACCACTGCCAGCAATCTTCAGGCCCCACCACCAACCCCGAATGCACATCTTCCATCCGCTCCAGCCGG
>Ga0247727_10001009_pt1 | contig 68465 bp, 67 predicted proteins | sample WisWelCaveWW1625_FD_202498 | JGI IMG/M metagenome (GOLD analysis project Ga0247727, IMG submission 202498) | Biofilm microbial communities from Wishing Well Cave, Virginia, United States - WW16-25 | ecosystem: Environmental > Aquatic > Deep subsurface > Groundwater > Cave microbial mat | place... | reverse complement strand
ATCCCCGGCGTTTACCGTGTGCGCGGGTCGCGGCGGGAAATCTATCCCCGCTATCGCGGGCGGGCCCATACTGACGCCAACCCGCTCCAACTGAAGGGTCGTCTCCGGAGGCGTCCAAGGCGAGGGCGGGCTGCAGGTCGAGGCGGCGCGGCTCACGCGGTCGCAAAGCCTCGAGGTGGCCCCGGCAGCCGTACGGTCCCCAGTGGACCAGATCCGCCTCGCCCGTACGGCGGCAAGCACACTACGGTGTACAGTCCCAACGGCCGGCGGTAACGGCCCAAAAACCTGCGCGGGGCGGCGAGGAGCCGCTCTAAAAAATTAGCTCGCGGCGCCTCTCCGCCCCGCAGCCCTTCATTGTTTGGACTGACACTCGCGGCGAGCGGGTGGCAGACAACTGGCGTTGTGCCGGGCGGATCGCCGGCGACACGGGTCGCCGAAGGTATGACGCGCGGTTGGGTCGTCCCTCTCGACCGGGCGCCCCTCCCCCTGCGTCGAAGGCGCGCCTTCGACGCGAATGACGGGGGAGAGCCTGCCCCGGACTTGATCCGGGGGCGGTGCGTCCGCGGCTTGGATCGGCGCATGGGTACCGTCCAGCACGCGCCGGCGCCGATCCAAGTCGCTGGTCGCACTGGGTGGGGGCGACGGGCGGCAGAGCGGGCGCGCGAAGCTTCGACAAGCGGCGGGGGGGGCCTTGGCCCCTGGGCGCATCCGCGCCTCCAACAGCGTCTCAGCGTCATGTCCGCGGGCGCGGACCGGTGGGGGCTCTCGACGTTTGGGTGCGGGGCGGGCATTGTCGGGGCGCCAACCGCAGTCCTATCCCCCCAAGCAATCGGATATCCCGCCGTGACCCATTTGTTTGCGCCGCTGGCGCTTGGGCCGATCGAGCTTCCCAACCGCATTGCTGTGGCGCCGATGTGCCAGTACTCGGCCGACGACGGCAGCGCCACCGATTGGCATCTGCAGCATCTGATGCAGCTCGCCATCTCGCGCGCGGGCCTCGTCGTGATGGAGGCGACGGCGGTGGAGCGCATCGGCCGCATCACGCATGGCTGCCTCGGCCTCTATTCCGATGCCAACGAGGCGGCGCTGGCGCGCGTGCTCTTTGCCGCGCGCCGCGTGGCAGCTCCCGGCACGCGCTTTGGCATCCAGCTCGCGCATGCGGGACGCAAGGCCTCCTGCCAGCGGCCGTGGGAGGGCGGGCGGCCGCTGGCGCGCGGCGAGGACCCCTGGCCGGTGGTGGCGCCGTCGGCCGTTCCTTTCACCGACCACGGGCCGGTGCCGGAGGCGCTGGACGAACAGGGACTGGCACGCGTCGTCGAGGCCTTCCGTCAGGCCGCCGCGCGGGCCGTGCGGCTGGGCTTCGATGCCATCGAGCTGCACGTTGCGCACGGCTACCTGCTGCACGCGTTTCAATCTCCCCTCTGCAACAAGCGCAGCGATGCCTATGGCGGCTCGCCCGACAGGCGCATGGCGTTTCCGCTGGCGGTCGCGCGCCGTGCGTGCCGCGGTGCCGAACGCGATGGCGCTCGGCGCCAGGATCACGGGCACGGACTGGGCCGACGGCGGGCTGACGCCCGACGATGCGGTCGCCTTCGTCGGTGGCCTGAAAGCCGCCGGCTTGAACTACGTGTGCGTGTCGGGCGGTGGCGCCGTTCCGCACGTGAAGATACCGGTTGCGCCCGGCTACCAGGTGCCGATGGCGGCCAAGGTGAAGGCGGCAACGGGGCTCGCCACCAGGGCCGTCGGCCTGATCGCCGATCCCGAGCAGGCACAGGCGATCGTTGCCTCCGGCGAGGCCGATTTCGTTGCGCTCGCCCGCGCGCTGCTCGATGACCCGCGCTGGGTGTGGCACGCGGCCGAGCGCCTGGGGGCCGAGATCAGCTATCCGCCCCAATACGCGCGCGTGGCTGCCGCGATCTGGCCCGGGGCGGCGCTGGCCCGGCCCGGGTCGGCGGGCGCACGCAGCCGCTGAACGGACGGCTCACGACGGCGTGGCGGTCTGCTCGGCGATCCAGCGCAGGAAGTCCTCCGAGCCGCCGGTGACGGGCAGAACGACCAGCGCCGGATTGGTGTAGGGGTGCAGTCTGCGCGCTTCGGCGATCACGCGCGGCGCCAGCTCCGCACGCGTCTTGATGAGCATGGCGGCCTCGGTTTCGCGTTGGCGCTTGCCCTCCCAAACGTAGATCGCCGTCATGCCGGCAAAGATGTTGACGCAGGCGGCCAGGCCGCGCTCTACCAGCGCACCGCCCACCCGTTCCGCGTCGGCGGGGGTGGGGAAGGTGGAATAGATCAGAACGGGCTTGTCGTTTGCACGCAAGTGAGCGAGCCTCCTCAGCGGCGGACGGCGGGTCCGCAAGGGCCGTCGATGCCGAGACTAGCGCGAAAACTCGAGAAAATCGCCTTCGTCGCCAGCGACGTGGCGGAGGCGCAGAGCGCGCTGGCGCGCCTGGCGAAGATGTATGGCAATGCCGAGCCCAAGACCGCCGACGCCATCGTCGCGCTGGGGGGTGACGGGCTGATGCTGCAGACGCTGCATCGCCACCTCAACGATCGCATCCCGATCTATGGCATGAACCGCGGCTCGGTGGGCTTCCTCACCAACGACTACCGCGAGGACGACTTGCGGGATCGTCTCGCGCGCGCCGAGATCGCCCGTATCCACCCGCTGACCATGCGTGCCGTCGATGGCGCCGGTGCCGTGCACGAGAGCCTCGCCATCAACGAGGTGTCGCTGTTTCGCCAGTCGTATCAGGCGGCCAAGATCCGCATCTCGGTCGACGACACGGTCCGATTGGAGGAGCTGATCTGCGACGGAGTGCTGGTGGCGACGCCGCCGGGCTCCACGGCCTACAATCTGTCGGTCAATGGTCCGATCCTGCCGATCAATGCGCCGCTGCTGGCGCTGACGCCGATCAGCCCGTTCCGGCCACGCCGGTGGCGCGGCGCGCTGCTGCCCAACGTGGCCCGCATTGCCTTCGATGTGCTGGAGCCGGACAAGCGCCCCGTGAGTGCCGTGGCGGATCACACCGAGACCCGCGGGGTGGCGCGCGTGGAGGTGAAGCAGGCGAGCCACATCGATCTCTTCATGATGTTCGATCCCGGGCACAGCCTGGACGAGCGCATCTTGTCGGAGCAGTTCCGCTATTGACGACGGACCGGCTGGAGGAATTGATCGGCTTCCGCTAGCATGTTTGCGCAAGCAAGTTGTGAGGATCGCATGCACATCCCGCTTCCGCCTGCCCAGGAAGATTGGCTGAAAGAGCAGGTCGCGGCCGGTCGATTCGCTTCGCTCGAGGAGGCCGTCGCGAATGCCGTGGCTCGATTGCAGGCGCAAGATGCTGTCGATGACGACTGGGCCAAGCCGCTGGTCGATGAGGCCTTGCAGGCGTTGGATCGGGGCGAAGGCGCGCCCTGGCGGAAGGGCGAGGTGCTCGACAGGATCAAGGCTCGACGCGCGCCCGGCGCATGACTGCGATCATCAAGTCTCCCCAATACGAGCGTGATCTCACGGAGATTTGGGACCAGATCGAGCAGCAGAACGCGGACGCGGCAGACCGCGTCGTGATGGCGATCGAGAGCACGATCGAGCTGCTCCCGGAGTTCCCGCGTATCGGCACGCCGTGCCCGCATCTTGCGCCGGGATTGCGACGGATGCTTTGGCGGGACTATCTGATCTACTATCGGCTGCGCGACGATGTGGTCGAGGTGGTGCGTGTCCTGCACGGCCGCCGCAACATCACATCGAAGTTCTTCGAGTAAACCGTTTGCGCCGGGCATGGATAGAGCAGGCGAGGAGGGGCGCATGCAAGGGCTGTATCTGGAGGACTTCGAGGTCGGGCGCAGGTTCGAGCACGCGCTGCGCCGCACGGTCACGGAGATGGACAACACGCTGTTCTCCTGCCTCACGCACAATCCCCAGCCGCTGCATATCGATCACGAGTTCGCCGCCAAGAGCGAATGGGGCAAGCCGCTGGTCAACAGCATATTCACGCTGGGGCTGATGATCGGGGTCTCGGTCAACGACACGACGCTCGGCACCACCGTCGCCAATCTCGGCATGACGGATGTGAAATTCCCCAAGCCCGTGTTCCACGGCGACACGCTGCGGTTCACCACCGAGGTGCTGGCGCGGCGCGACAGCAAGTCGCGTGCCGATGTCGGCATCGTCGAGCTGCTGCACAAGGGCTACAATCAGCGCGGCGAGCTGGTCGCGGAATGCCGGCGCCAGGCGATGATGCGCCGCCGGCCGAAGGGTTGAGCCATGCGCTCGCTGCTGTTCATTCCCGCCGACGACGAGCGCAAGCTCGGCAAGGGCGTCACCTCCGGCGCGGACGCCCTCATCCTCGACTTGGAAGATGCCGTCAGCGCGGCGCGCAAGGGGGCGGCGCGCGAAACCGCAGCGAAGTACATCGTCGCGACCCGGCCGCTCAAGCAGCGGCCGCGGCTCTATGTGCGCATCAACGCGCTCGATACGCCGCACTGGGAGCAGGACCTGGCCGGCATTGTCGGCAGCGGACCGGACGGCATCCTGCTGCCGAAGGCCCGCTCGGGCGAGGACGTGCACAAGCTCGCCATCGCGCTGCATCACGCGGAGGAGCGTGCGCACCTGCCGACGGGCACAATTCGCATCACCGCCATTGCGACCGAGGTGCCGATCTCGCTCTTGAGCATGCACACCTATGTGGAGGCGAGCACGCGCATGGAGGGCCTGACCTGGGGCGCCGAGGATCTCTCCGGCGCGCTGGGCGCCAAGACCAACCGGGAAAGCGACGGCCGCACCTGGCGCTCGCCATATCGGCTGGCGCGCGACCTCTGCCTAGTTACGGCGGTGGCCGCCAATGTGCAGCCGATCGACACCGTCTTCGTCAACTTCCGTGACGAGGAAGGTCTGCGGCTCGAAGCGCAGGAGGCGGCCCGCGACGGGTTCACCGGCAAGATGGCGATCCACCCCAATCAGGTGGCGGCGATCAACGCGGCGTTCACGCCGGGCGCCGACGAGATCGCCGTGGCCGAGGAGATCGTGCGCGCCTTCGCCGACAACCCCGACGCGGGCGTCATCGCCATCAGGGGACACATGGTGGACCGCGCCCACGTGGTGCGCGCCGAGCGCATCCTCGCCCGCGCGAAGGTGGCGGGGCAGGGTTGAACGTCACTCCGCAGCCTTCAGTTTGAGCTTGGCCATCGCTTCTTCGGCGGTCGGGCGGTCGATGGAGAAGACCGTCTCGGGCGTGACCACGGCGTAGTCCATGTAGCCGAGCCGTGCGATCGGCCGCATGGCGCCGGTGTCGACCAGCCCGTTCCTGACGAAGGCGTCGTCGATGTAGACGCCGACCACTTGCCCGAAGACGACCGAAAAGGCAGGCTTGCCGTCGGGCAGCGGCGGCAGCTCGATGGTCTTCCAATGCTTGCATTCCAGCGCGGCCGGGCTCTCCTTGACGCGCGGCGGCTTGACCAGCCGGCTCGGCGTCGCGGTCAGATCACCGATCGGGAACTCGTCGACGCCGCGCGGCACGGAGGCGGACGTCATGTTCATGTTGTGGCGCAGGTCATAGGTCGCCAGCGAGCAGACGAACTCGCCCGTCTCCTCGATGTTGAGGAGCGAGTCCTTGGGGCCGGAGGAGGAGAAGATGACGTAGTGCGGCTTCTCGCCCACGGCATTGAAGAAGCTGTAGGGGGCGATGTTGCACACGCCGCTCTTGCCGACCGTGGAGATCCAGCCGATCGGGCGCGGAGCCACCAGCGCCTTGAACGGGTCGTGCCGTAGGCCGTGCTTGTTGTCGATCGTCTCGTAGAACACAGGTGTCCTCCTTGCCTGTTCGCGCCATCAGCTGGTCCAGCGTGTTGCGATCTTGCTCAGCGACGGCCGCTCGCGATCCGGCGGCCGCTCTTTGGCCGTGCCGATGTAGATGAAGCCCGCAACCCGCTCGTTGGCGGCAAGACGCAGGCCGGCGCGCACGCCCGCGCTGTAGGCGTACCATTCGGTGATCCAACAGGTGCCGAAGCCGAGCGCATTGGCGGCGAGGCAGAGGTTGTGGCACGCAGCGCCGCAGGAGAGGATCTGCTCCCATTCCGGCGCTCCCGGGTTGGGGGTGGTGCGCGAGATCGCGGCGATCACCAGGGGCGCGCGCAGCAGGCGGGTGCGCTCCATCTCCAGGCGAGCGGCGGAAGGCGCGTCCTTCTCTTCGGCCGAGCAGGCCCGCAACAGGATCTGCCCGAAGGCCGCGCGCGCTTCGCCCTCGAACAGTATGAAGCGCCACGGCTCGAGCTTCTTGTGGTCCGGCACGCGCGCCGCGGCGGTCAGAATGGTCTCGAGCTGCGCCGGCGTCGGCCCGGGCTCCGCCAGCATCGCCGGCTTCACCGACCTTCGCGTCAACAGCAGCTGCAGCGTCTCCGGGCTCATGCACATCACTCTGTTCCGAAACAGGCAAAGCTCTCGCTAAACCAACTCGTTCGCGAGTACAATGAGAATGCTCGGGTGTCGGCGTGGGAGGGGGCACGGCCATGGAGGGCTTCAGTCACGGCCGCTGGCGGGTTTTGGCGTCTGCCGCGCTGGCGATTGCCGTAGCGGTCACGGCGGTGCACGCCGCAGATCCGGCCGCCGTGACCATCGTCTTCGACGGCTCGGGCTCCATGTGGGGCAACATCGACGCCACCAAAGGCAGCAAGCTCGTGCTCGCGCGCGACGCGGTGCGCCGCGGGCTCGCCAAGATTGGGCCGCAGACGCGCGTTGGTCTGGCAAGCTTCAGCCAACGGCGTGGCGACTGCACCGATGTCGAGGTGATGCGCCCGCCCGAGCCGCTCGATGTGCAGCGGATCATGGAGCCGCTGGAGAAATTGAACCCGCGGGGCAGGGGACCGATCACGCTCGCGGTGCGCGAGGCGGCAAAGTCGCTCGGAGCCGGTTCCGGCAGGCGCAGCGTGATCCTGATTCATGACGACGCGGACAATTGCCAGCTCAACATATGCGCGGTGGCGGACGAGCTGAAGGCGGCAGGAATTGCAGCCCACGTCGTCGGGCTCGGCCTGAAGGCCGAGGATGCCGCAAAAATGGCCTGTCTGCCGCAGATCACGGGCGGGCGCATCTTCAACGCGCAAGGTCCGGCCGAGATCGGCGCCGCGATCGAGGAGGCGCTGCGCCTGGCGAGCAGCGCGCCGGCTGCCGTCGATCAGCCGCCGCCCAAGCAGCCGCAGGCGGGGCCGGTCCCCGCGCCGGTTGCGGCGGATGGACCACCTGGGCTCTATCTGCGCGCGCTGCTGGCGCCCAACGCCGAGGCGTTGAGCTGGCCGCTGCATTGGACCGTCCTCGTCGAGGGACAAGGGGGCGCCGTCATCTTCGCCGGGCGGGCGGCCAATCCGCAGGTGCCGGTGGGGCCGGGCCGCTATGTGGTCGAGGCGCGTGACGGAGCGGTTGCGGCCAGCCAGACCGTGGAGGTCGCCGCCAAGGGACCGACGCCCGTCAATCTGGTCCTGAATGCGGGCGTTCTGCGGGTCAGGGGACTGGCGGAGAGGGTCGGCGCGCCGCTGGGGGATGCCATCATCACCGTTGCCGAGGCAGGGCCGGGAAGCGAGAGCAGAAAGGACGCTTCGATTGGACCGCCGCTGGCGGTGTACAAGGGCAGCGAGGCCATCGTACTGCTCCCAACGGGGCGGTATCTCGTGCGCGTGGAACAGGGGCTCGTGCGGGCGGAGCGATCCGTGGTGGTCCCAGCGGGGAGCCAGGGCCGCATCGATATTCCCCTCAATGCGGCGCGTCTGCAGGTCTCTGCCGTTGGTCGTGACGGCACCGGTGGGCAGGAAACGCCCATCTTCAGCGTCGATGAGGACGACCCGGACGCGCCGAAGGGCCGGCGCGAAGTGGCGCGATCGGCCGGCCGTCAAGCCGACTTCGTATTGCCGCCCGGGACCTACTATGTGATTGCGCGGCAGGGCAGCGTCGAGACTCGCGAGCGCCTGGCGCTGGCCCCCGGCGATGTGGTGAAGCGGACGCTGGCGCTGGCAACGGGCCGGCTTGCGCTGGCGACCAGGGCGCCCGGGTCCCAGAGCAGCGGCGAGCCGGTCGCCTACCGCGTGGAGCGCCTCGACGTGTCACCACCGGAGGTGATCAACACCAGCCGGCCCGCACCCGTGCTGGTGCTGGCCCCAGGGCGCTATCGCGTCGAGGGGCGCTATGGGACCATGAACGCGCGCGCCGTTCGGGAGGTGGAGGTCAGGGCCGGGCAGGTGCAGCAGCTCACGCTCGAGCCGCAAGCGGCCGCCGTGAAGCTGCGGCTCGTCGGCAACAGCATCTCCGCGCCGACGGAGATCTTCTGGGATGTGCGGGACGAGGCCGGCCGAACGGTGTGGACAACCGGACAGCACGAGCCGGCCGCGACGCTGCAGGCCGGCCGCTACCTGGTGCGGGCGGCGACACGGGAAAAGCGCTACGAGCGCGCCATCGAGCTGCGTTCGGGCGAATCGAGGCTCGTTGAGGTGAGTGCCGATTGAGCCCGTGCCGGGTCAGTTGGGACATAGGGGTGCCTTGAATTTGCTGGAGTCGTGGCGCAGCGTTCGATTGCGATTCTGCGAGCAACGGGGCACGGGCAATGAGGCGTTGCTGGAAGGCCCACGGACAACGGATGGCGGTGGCGGTTGCCATCGTCGCGATCGCGCAGGCGGTGCCGGCGCAAGGGCAGGATCGTGGCCTTTGGCAGACGGAGACCAATACATCCGCCCCCGGGGCGCGGCCGCCGTCGCCCAGTCTCGATCCTCAGCCCAACACGACGGTCGTGCCGCGCTCGGCGGGGGAACCCAAGGCCGGTCAGGTGCCGGCAGGTGCCGGGCAGGTCGCGTTCGTCGCCATGCTCACCGACGACGGCCAGAGCATCGAGCAGGGCCTCGTGTGGCGCGTCTACCGCGACAAGCCCGGGGTTGACGGCAAGCCGGCGCTCATCGCGACCAATAAGGAAGCAAATCCGTCGCTGCAACTCGCCCCCGGCGCCTACCTTGTCAACGTTGCTTTTGGCCGTGCGAACCTCACGCGCAAGATCACGGTTTCGGGCGCGCGCGCCACGCAGGAGCGCTTCGTGCTGAATGCCGGAGGCCTGCGGCTCAATCCAGTGCTCGCCAATGGTGAGCCCATCAACGAGAGGGCTGTCAGCTACGACATCTACTCCGACGAGCGCGATCAGTACGGACAGCGGGCGAAGGTGATGAGCGGGGTCAAGCCAAGCCTCGTCATCAGGCTCAATGCCGGCATTTACAACATCGTCAGCAGCTACGGCGACGCCAACGCGGTGGCGCGCGCCGACGTGACCGTGGAGGCCGGCAAGCTTACCGAAGCGACACTGAGCCACGCCGCCGCCAAGGTCACATTCAAGCTCGTCGTGCGCCCCGGCGGCGATGCCATCGCCGACACGCAATGGAACGTGGCGAGCGCCCAGGGTGAGACCGTCAAGGAGAGCGTGGGCGCGCTGCCGACCCATATTCTCGCTCCGGGCGCCTATACGGTCAGCGCCAAGAACGCCGGCGAGGTGTTTCAACGCCAGTTCAGCGTGCGTGCGGGCGATGTCGCGCAGGTCGAGGTGATGCGGCGCTGATAGCCCCCGCGTGCGCCGACCGCGTCAGCGGAACGGCGGCGCATACTGCAGGCCGCCCTTGCTCGCCAGATTGTTGAGCCGCCGCTCGAGCTTCAGGTGCGACCTCAGTCCGAGATGGCGCTCGAACAGCTCACCATAGTTGCCGACCTGCTTGACGATCCGCTGCGTCCAATCGGCACCGAGGCCGAGGCGCCGGCTCAGTTCCGTCTCGACGCCGAGAAATCGGCGCGCCTCGGGGCTCCCGGACGCCTTCATGGCATCGATATTGGCGCCGGTGATGCCGAGCTCCTCCGCCGCAATCAGGGCGTAAACCGTCCAGCGCACGATGCTGAACCATGCCTCGTCTCCCTGCCGGATCGCGGGCCCGATGAGATGCATGGTCGTCATCTCGGGCAGAATGATGTGCTCGCTCGGCTCGGTGCCCTGCTGGCGTGCGAGCGCCAGAATGGAAATGTCGGCCGACAGCACCTGGCAGCTCTTGTTGGCGTAGGCCATGACGGCGTCCTGCCAGCGCTCGTACCGCGTCAGCTCGAAGGGCATCTTCAAGCCGCCGAAATAGTCGGCGATGCCCTGCGCGTCGGCCGTGTCGCTCATGACGCAGATGCGTGCGCCCGACAGCTCGAGCGCGCTGGCGACGCCTTGCGACTTGCGCACCATGAACCCCTGCCCATCGAACACCAGGACCGCCGGAAAGCGGATGGAGAGCGTGGTGTCGCGGCTCGATGTCATGGCCGCGCGGCGGGAGAGCACGTCGATGCTGCCCGACTGCAGGGCCGACAAATGGTCGCTGCCCGCCACGGCGAGGAACTGCACGGCATCCTTGCTGCCGAGAACGGCCGCTGCCAGCGCCCGGCAGAGGTCGACGCCGATGCCGCTCCAGGCGCCTTCGCGGTCGAGGATGGAGTATCCCTTGGGACCATCGCCCACCCCGCAGATCACATGCCCGCGGGCGCGCACCGTTTCCAGCATGCCGGCATCGGCGGTCGAGGCGGCAGCCAAGAGGACCAGTGCCAAAGTCGGCGTCGCGGCAACGCGCCATGCACGATGGAAATGGGTTCTCATGCCATCCAGCCAGCCCTATGCTGTCACTGAGGGAACGGGTCCTGTCGAGCAACGGGCCGCGTCGGCGTCGCCGCCTGCCTTGTCCATTACCGTTGGATTTGCGGTGGGTCAGGTTTGAACCCCGCCCCAGGCGCGGTCAAGTCTTGACCTTGCGGCGTCGTTGGGCCAGACGCGGCGGACGGATTGCAGGGAAAACTGTCACATGGCCGGCTCCGACAAGCGGCGATACCGCCGCACCTCCACCTTGATCGCCCACAGCGGCCGCGACCCGTTCGCGCATCATGGCTTCGTCAATCCGCCCGTCTATCGCGCCTCCACCGTGCTCTTCAAGACGGTCGAGAGCTTCGAGAAGCGCGATCAGCGATACACCTATGCTCGCCGCGGCACGCCGACCTCCGAGGCGCTGGAGGAAGCGATCGCCAGGCTCGAGGGTGGGGTGAGAACATGGCTGGCGCCGTCAGGAGCCGCAGCGATCGCGACCGTGCTGCTGAGCTTCACCAAGGCGGGTGACCACATCTTGATGGTGGATACCGTCTACAACCCGACGCGCAAGATGTGCGACGGCATCCTCGAGCGCTTCGGCGTCGAGACGACCTACTATGACCCGAGCATCGGCGGCGACATCGCCCGCCTGATGAAGCCGAACACGACGCTGGTCTACTGCGAGAGTCCGGGATCGCTCACGTTCGAGATCCAGGACATCCCTGCCATTGCCGCGGCCGCCCACGAGAAGGGCGCGGTGGTGGTGATGGACAACACGTGGGCGAGCCCGCTCTACTTCAAGCCGTTTGCGCACGGCGTCGACATATCGATCCAGGCGGCGACCAAGTACATCGGCGGCCACGCCGACGCCATGCTGGGTGCCATCACCGCCAACGAGCGGCTGGCCAGCACGGTGGTTGCGCAAGCCGGAGCGCTCGGCATCTGCGCCGGCACCGAGGAGATGTACCTGGGGCTCAGGGGCTTCAGGACAATCGAGGTGCGGCTAGAGCGGCATTGGCGCTCCAGCGTCGAGATCGCGGGCTGGCTCGAGCAGCGCCCCGAGGTGGCGCGCGTCATCCACCCGGCACTGCCGAGCCATCCCCAGCACGCACTGTGGAAGCGCGACTTCCTGGGGGCGTCCGGGCTGTTCGCGATCGAGCTGAAGCCGTGCGCGAAGAAGGCGGTGGCCGCCATGCTGGAGGGTCTGGAGCTGTTCGGCATGGGGGCATCGTGGGGCGGTTTCGAGAGCTTGGCGATCCACTACAATGCGGCGCCGGGGCGCACCGCGACGGCGTGGAAGCCGGAGGGGCCGATGGTGCGAATACATATCGGCCTCGAAGACGTGGCCGACCTGAGGGCCGATCTCGAAGCCGGGTTCGAGCGGTTGCGGGCTGCGGGCTGAAACGCCAGCCCCGGGGCGGCGAAGCAGAGCACCCGAAATGGGCGCAGAATGCTGCAATATTTCCCGCTTTTGACGCGGCGGCGTAGGTCGAGCAATATTGTGCAGCGCGCCTGAGCTTGGACCCCCGACATGCAGGACTTCGCTGCCGCCGTTGCCGAAGCGCTCCGTTTGATCGCGGCGTTCGACGGCAGTCTGGCGGAAATCGTCGCGCTGTCGCTGCGGGTGAGCATCACGGCCAGCTTCTGCGCGACCCTCATTGGGCTGCCGATCGGCGCGCTGCTGGCGATGGGGACCTTTCGCGGCCGGACGCTCGTGATCTTGCTGGTCAACGCCTTGATGGGGCTGCCGCCCGTCGTGGTGGGGCTGATCGTCTATCTCATGCTCTCGAACGCCGGGCCCATGGGCGGCTTCGGGCTGCTCTACTCGCCCGCGGCCATGATCATCGCCCAAACCGTGCTGGTGACGCCCATTGTTGCCGCGCTCAGCCGGCAAACCATCGAGGACCTGAAGCAGGAGTACGATGAGCAATTGCGCGCGCTCGGCGTCGGGCCGCTGCGTGCGGTGCCGACGCTGTTGTGGGACGGCCGCTTCAGCCTGCTGACCGCGTGCCTTGCCGGCTTCGGCCGCGCGACCGCCGAGGTCGGCGCGGTGATCGTCGTCGGCGGCAACATCAATCACGTGACGCGGGTGATGACGACCGCCATCGCGCTCGAGACGTCCAAGGGGGACTTGGCGCTGGCGCTGGCGCTGGGGGTCGTTCTGCTGACGCTCGCCATCCTCATCAATGCGCTGGTGATGGGTTTGCGGATCACCGCCGCCCGCTCGGCGTATGCGTGAGGCCGCGTGCCACCTGCGCCCTTAGCGATTGCAGCCGACCCGAGCACCATCCTGCCGATGCGCGGCCAGGGGCTCGTGTTCGAGCGGCGCGGACGCCGGCTGCTCGACGGCGTCGACATCGAGGTCGGCGGCGAGGGCACGCTGGTCCTGATCGGACCCAACGGCGCCGGCAAGAGCCTGCTCGTGCGTGTGCTTTCCGGGCTCATCATGCCGACGGGGGGCGGCGTGACCTGGGCGGGCCATCCCCCCGATCGCCGACGCATGTCCAAGCTCGGCTTCGTGTTCCAGCGTCCGGTGCTGCTGCGCCGGTCGGCGCTGGCCAACATCGAGTACGCGTTGGCCGTGGCCGGTGTACGACGGGCGGAGCGCACCGCGCGCGCTCACGCCGCGCTCGCGCGCGCGCAGATCGGCCATCTCGCGGAGTCACCGGCGCGCGTGCTCTCCGGCGGCGAGCAGCAATTGCTGTCGATCGCGCGGGCCTTGGCGACGGAGCCCGAGATCATGATCTTCGACGAGCCGACCTCCAATCTCGATCCGGCCGCCACCAAGGCTATCGAGGGGCTGATCGGCACCATTCGGGCCGAAGGCAAGCGCGTGGTGCTGATCACGCACGATCTGGGGCAGGCGCGCCGCCTCGCCGACGAGGTGGCATTTCTCCATCACGGCCGCATCATCGAGCGCACGCCGCGTGAGGTGTTCCTGGCGCAGCCCAGAAGCGCCGAGGCGCAGGCGTTCACGCGCGGCGAGATCGTGCTCTAAGGCCGGCGCGCTCAGCGCGAGCTGTCGATGCGTTGGAACATGGCCCGACCCCAGCCCGGGTCTCGCGACCGCTGCACGTACCGCGGGGGCGGCGGGCGCCGATCATAGACGCGACCCGGCGGCACGGGGCCGTGGCGCAGCGCCGGCCCGGGACCGGGGGCCAGCGAACCCAGCACGGGCGCCGTGTCGGCCTTGGGGCCGGCGAGCGCCATGCGCCCTTCGGTCGGGGGCGCGATGGCGGCCGTCGTCGTGGTCGACCAGCCCGTGATGGCTGGCTGGGGCCGCTCGGACGGCGGGCTGCCATTCGGTGCTGCCGCGACGTTCGCTGGGGACGCAGGCTTCTTTGCCCGTGCCAATATGGCGTTGGGCACGCAGCGACCATCGTCACTCAGCGCCTGCTCAACCGGGCAAGGTTTGCCGCACGCCTTGTCCTGGTGGCCCTGCACCAGCGTAAGCAGAATATAGTCCGGCTCTTCGACGGGCAGCGTGGCATTGACGCGATCGGTGAAGGACTTCATGGCGCGCTTGGTGCCGATGGTCCAGGCTCCGTTGATCTCGCCGTCGTAGCAACCAACCCGCCTCAGCTCGCGCTGCAGCTCGCGGGCCAGTGTGGCGCGATCGGGAATGGCAGCGGCCTTCGCCGGCGCGGCAGCGGGCGGCTCGGCGGCGCGACGTGCGAGCGTGATGACCACCGGTGCGGGCGGCGGTGGTGTGGGGACAGCAGCCTGGGTCGGGGCGCGGACCGCCGGCTGCGGCTTGGGCGCGACGATCGGCGGGCTGGCGCGATTGTCGGCAGCCGCACTTGGCGGCGGCACGGCCGCAACGCGCGCGACCCCGGCCGGGGGTATCTTGGCGATCTCACTCTCCAGCGTCGGCTCGCTCGCACCCGTCTGGAGCCCCGACGGCATCACCTGCGCTGCAAGACCCAGCCCGGCCAAAACGAAAACAAGGCCGCTCGCTTTACTCATGACGCACTCCTGTACGCCCGACTAACCAGGCCCAGACCGCTATGCACATTATGCGCCGCCACACCCGAAACCCGCTCGCGGCTTGGGGCGATCGCTCAAATCGGATTGTCTGCACAGCCGCAGTGGGGTAACGAACGTCAAGCCCCTATTGATCCCTCATTTACGGTGATTGAGCAAACGGATTCGCGCCGCAGCAAGGCGGGGGCCATGGGTCGGCGTTCGAGCCACGCCGTCCCCCACCGAGCGGTGCAAAACTCCGAAGGTCTGTGGATGAACAGTGGATAGTGCCGATGCGGCCGGCAGTGCTGAATCAGGGCCACATTCGCGGGTTTTGGGCCACACTGCGAGGCAGGAGGAGGGTTGCTGGCGCATACGCAACTGAATCTGTTAACAAAAAGAAACGAATCACGTACCGTCCCAAATCTTAGGGGCTGTGTCGGCGTTGCTGCATCGTGTGCGTCAGGGCCTCGGGGCATGTGCATATCACGCCACAGACTTCAACGTGCCGTATGTGCAAAAACCCCGATATCCCGGCAGCTTCCGTGGCGATTGGAAGAGCGCGGTGCGGAAAGCGTCGAGGGAGGTGAGGCCGAAGGGCCTGGCCGTCCGATCGGCGCCAAAGCACCAAGGGACAGCGCTCACATAGTTCCAGCCGCACCGGTTCGAGCGCATCGAGGGCCCCTCAGCCGATGAACGCGGCCGGCCGTTTCCCGCGGCGCTGCCGTAATGAAGGGGGCCTCCATGGCAAGGCATGCCTTGGGCGTATTGGGTGTAATAGCGGCGGGCATACTGCTCGCTGTATCCGCGGCAATGAACTACCGGTTCGGGTTCAGCCTGGGCAAGACCGCCCTGGATGGACAGATTTACGGCCTGGCATCGGCAGCTGCCGATTGCTTCAAGGCCTTGGTGCCGTTCTTCTTCTTTGCTGCCCTGCGCAACAAGATGTGGTCGCAGGCGCTGGCGGCGGCACTGGTGTGGACCGTGGTCGTTGCCTATTCGATGACGTCTGCGCTGGGTCACGCCGCGCTCAACCGGCTCGACACCACCGGTCAGCGCGCCGTCGAATCCGCCAACTACAAGGAGCTGCGTGCCGACTCCAAGCGTGCGCAGGAGCAGTTGGCGTGGATCCCGGCGCATCGGCCGGCCGAGACCGTCGCCGCCGAGGTGAACGTCCTCAAGGCACAGCGCTATTGGGCGTCGACAAGTGAGTGCACCGCGGTCGCCGGCAAGAATGCCCGCGAGTTCTGTCAGCAGTTCCACAAGCTGAACGCGGAGCTGGCCTCGGGCCAGCAGTCGCAGAAGCTGGAGTCGCGGATCGCCGAGATCGGTTCCAAGCTCGCCTCGACCACGGGCAGCTCGGCTATGGCCGAGGCTGATCCGCAGGCGAGCGTGCTGGCCAAGCTGGCCGGCGTGGATGTCGCGACGGTGCAGACGGCGCTGACCGTGTTCGTGGCACTGCTGATCGAGATCGGCTCGGGCTTCGGCATGTATGTCGCCTTCGCCTACTGGCGCCTCGACGACACGGTCGCGGTCAGACAGGCGGCTCCCGCCACAGTCGCCGCGGCCGCGGCGTCGGGCGAGCAACGAGAAGCGCCAAGGCACGAGGTGTCTGCGCTCGTGGCAGCCGAAGCCGAGGAGGCCGACGCGGCATCGCCGCCGATCCTGCGCCGCCACGGCGCCAACGACAATCGGGTCGCCCATGGGGTGCCCGACAGCGACGTGCAGCGCTTCTATCGAGAAAGGATTGTCGCAGCGCCTGAAAGCTCGAGCGTGACGTCGACTGAGCTCTACGAAGAGTACTGCGCGTGGTGCGAGGTGCACGAGAAGGTGCCGTTCGCACATCCAAGAGTGACACGCGAGATCGCCGAGCTCGGCGTCAAGAAGGAGCGGATAGGCAAGCGCACGAGGTACTTTGGCATTGCGCTCAGGTCGACGGTGGAACGGGAGGACGAGAAAAAGCCGCCGATACCACTGCCAAGAGCAGCATAGCCGAAAGGCAGACCGGAAAAGGGCCGCGATCTTCGCGGCCCTTTTTCTTTTTGGGGTACGCTCTATGCTGCAGGGCCATCGGAGAAATCGAGGCCGAGCCCCATGCCGCCTGCACCACCCGCTACTGTTGGCGCGCTGCTCGCACAGGTCGATACGCCGGCGCTGGTTATCGATCTCGATGCCTTCGAGCGCAACCTCGCGCGCATGGCAGACGTCTCCAAGCGCGCCGGCGTGCGCCTGCGGCCGCATGCCAAGACCCACAAGTCGCCGATCATCGGCGCGATGCAGGTCGCGCGCGGCGCGGTGGGCGTGTGCTGTCAGAAGGTTTCCGAGGCCGAGGTGATGGTCGCCGGCGGCATCGGCGATGTGCTGGTATCCAACGAGGTGGCGGGCAGCGGCAAGCTCGACCGGCTCGCGGCCCTGGCGCGCCGGGCGAAGATCGGTGTCTGCGTCGACCACCCCGACAGCGTGGCCGAGATCGAGGCAGCCGCGGCCAAGGCAGGCACGAGCATCGACGTACTGGTGGAGATCGACGTCGGCGGGCGGCGGTGCGGCGCGGCTCCGGGCGCGCCGGCGGCGCAGATAGCCGGCTCGATCGCACGCTCGCCGCACCTGCGCTTTGCAGGCCTGCAAGCCTATCACGGCTCCGCCCAGCATATGCGCGACGCCGGCGAGCGCAGGCTGCAGATCGCGCGCGCGGTGGAGGCCGTGCAGGCGACGGTGCGGGAGCTGAGAGCGGCCGGGCTGGAGGCAGCGATCATCGGCGGCGCCGGTACCGGAACCTACGAGAACGAGGCGGCGAGCGGGGTCTATACCGAGCTGCAGCCAGGCTCGTACATTTTCATGGACGCGGACTATGCCCGCAACAAGCGCGCCGACGGCGGCCCGTTCGATGCCTTCGAGCATGCGCTGTTCGTCTACGCGACGGTGATGAGCGCGCCGGCGCCAGAGCGGCGCATCGTCGATGCCGGGCACAAGGCGCTCGCCGTCGACAGCGGCATGCCCATGCCCTGGCAGCTGCCGGGCGCCGCCTATCACCGGCCCTCCGACGAGCATGGCATCCTCGACGTTACGGCGTGCGCGCAGCCCCCAGCCAGAGGCGACAAGGTCCTGCTCGTTCCCGGGCACTGCGACCCGACCGTCAACCTGCACGATTGGTATGTCGGCGTGCGGGGCCTGGGCTCGCCGCAAGCGCGCGTCGAAAGCCTGTGGCCGGTCGCGGCGCGAGGCGCCCTGTTCTGATTCCGTTCGCGGGCACGCGCGCTGCCACCCGACTGTCGTCATTGCACAATAGGGTCGCCCACCCGATATACGGGCCATCACGCACCCAGGGAGGGATGTCACATGACCCCGGAAGAACGCCAGCTGATTGCCGGCCTGTTCGAGCGCATGCGCGGCTTCGGTGCGCCCGAGAAGGACCGTGACGCGGAGACCCTGATTAACCAGTCGGTGCGCGCCATGCCCGATGCGCCCTACATGCTGGTGCAGTCGGTGCTGGTGCAGGAGCAGGCGCTGCAGGCGGCCAACAACCGCGTCATGGAGCTCGAGGAGCAGCTGCGCGAGCAGGACGGCGGCGAGCGGCGCTCGCGCGGGTTCCTGGGCGGCGGGCTGTTCGGCACCGGCCGGACGGAGGCGCGTACCAGCAGCGTTCCACAGGTCGGTGCGCGGGCGACGCCGTCGACCTACGAGAGCCGGACGCCCTGGTCGCAGGGCGCGGCTCAGCCGGGACCGGCGCAACAGCCGGCCCCCTCGGCCTCGGGCGGCTTCATGAAGTCGGCGCTGGCCACCGCTGCTGGCGTTGCCGGCGGCATGCTGCTCGCCGACAGCATCCGCAACATGATGGGCAGCGCGCATGCCAATCCCGCGTCCTCTCCGGCGCCCTCCGCGGGCGCACCGGAAGCGGGCGGACAGCAGTATGTGGACGAGCGCGACAACGATCCCGGCAATAGCCGGGGTGCCGAAACCTACGACGCCAGCAACAACGATCCGGGCTTCGACAGCGGCAGCGATTTCGGCGGCGACATCGAGATCTGAGTCGCATTGCCGGGTCCCGGATGGCCGCTGCGCGGCTGCCGGAATGAGGTCATCCCGGCACTCGTCGCCGGGATCCATCCATCCGCTCGCTGGATCCCGGGGACAAGCCCCGGGATGACGGGTGCTCGCTGAATCCCGGGGACGCCGGCCTCCGCCGTTGCAGGCGAGCCCCGGAATGACCAATGCGAGAGTCTACGTGGCCGCCTTGCCGGCGACCTTGAGCGCGAAGGCGTAGTCGACGGCCACTTCCTTCAGCGCCTCGAAGCGGCCCGAGGCGCCGCCGTGGCCCGCGTCCATGTTGGTCTTCAGCAGGATCAGGTTCTCGCTGGCATTGTGGTGCCGCAGCCGTGCGATCCACTTGGCCGGCTCCCAGTAGGTGACACGCGGATCGGTGAGCCCGGCGTAGGCGAAGATGTGCGGATAGCGCCTGGCCGCCACGTTGTCGTAGGGGGAGTAGGAGCGGATGGTCTCGAAGTCCTTCCTGGAGGCGATCGGGTTGCCCCACTCGGGCCATTCGGGCGGGGTGAGCGGCAGGCTCTCGTCGAGCATGGTGTTGAGCACGTCGACGAACGGCACGTCGGCGATGATGCCGAGGAACAGCTCGGGCGCCATGTTGGCGACGACGCCCATCAGCATGCCGCCGGCCGAGCCGCCGTTGGCGATGATGCGGCCGCGGCTGGTGTAGCCCTGCTCGGCCAGGAACGCGCCGGCGGCGATGAAGTCGGTGAAGGTATTGCGTTTCTTCTCGAGCTTGCCGTCGGTGTACCAGCGGTAGCCCTTGTCCTTGCCGCCGCGGACGTGGGCGACGGCGAAGATGAAGCCGCGATCCACGAGTGACAGCCGACCGATGGAGAAGCCGGCGGGGATGGCGATGCCGTAGGCGCCGTAGCCGTAGAGGAACAGCGGCGCGGAGCCGTCGAGCGGCGTTTCCTTCCGGTAGAGCAGAGAAACCGGGACCATGGCTCCATCCGGCGCCGGGGCCAGGATTCGCCGCGTCACGTAGTCGGCGGGGTCGTGCCCGCTCGGCACCTCTTGCGTCTTGCGCAGCGTGCGGGTGCGCGCCTCCATGTCGTAGTCGTAAACCTGCGCGGGCGTCGTCATCGACGAGTAGGTGAAGCGGAGCGTCGTGGTGTCGAACTCGTAGCCCGCAGACATGCCGAGCGAATAGGCCTCCTCTGCGAACGCCACGACGTGCTCGGCGCCGTCGGCGAAGCGGCGCACGATGATGCGCGGCAGGCCGTCCTCGCGCTCGAGCCGCACGAGGTGGCCGCTGAGGGCGACCGCCTCCAGGATCAGGCGTCCCGGCTTGTGGGGGATGAGCTCGCGCCAGCTCGTACGCTCTGGCGCCGACAGCGGCGCCTCACAGACGCGAAAGTCTTCCGCCCCTTGCGAGTTCGTGGTGATGATCAGGTGCTCGCCACGGTGCTCCACGCTGTACTCGTGGCCGTGCTCGCGCGGAGTTACCAGGCGCGGGGCGCTGTCGGGATCATCGGCGTCGATCAGGTAGACCTCGGTGGTCTGGTGATCGTGCGCATCGATGGTGATGAATTTGCCGGACTGGGTTTGCCCGACCCCGACGTAGAAGCCAATGTCCTTTTCCTCGTAGACGAGCACGTCCTGATCGACGCTGGTGCCCGCGCGATGGCGATAGACGAACAGCGGACGCTGGTTCTCATCGAGACGGACGTAGAACAGCGTCTTGCCGTCACGGCCCCAGACGATGGCGCTGCGGGTGTCGGGGATGGCGTCGGGGAGGTCCTTGCCGGTCGCCAGATCGCGGATGCGGATCGTGAACAGCTCCGATCCCCGGTCGTCGACCGCGTAGGCCAGGAATTTGTGGTCGTCGCTGTGGGCGGCGGTGCCGATCTGCCAGTAGGCCTTGCCCTCGGCCTCCAGGTTGCCGTCGATCAGGATTTGCTCGGGGCCGCCGCCGCGCGGGCGCCGGCAAAGTCGGGGGTACTGGCCGCCCGTCACGTAGCTCACGAAGTATTCCCACACGCCGTCGGGTGCCGGAACGGTGCTGTCGTCCTCTTTGATGCGCGCCTTCATCTCGGCAAAGAGCTCGCCCTGCAGGGCGACGGTGTCGGCCAGCTTGGCCTCGGTGTAGGCGTTCTCGGCATCGAGATACGCGCGGATCTCGGGAGCCAGCGTGGAGGGCTCGCGCATCACCTCCTGCCAGTTGTCGGCGCGCAGCCAAGCGTACTCGTCCACCAGCTCGACGCCGTGATGGACGCAGAACTTGGGCCGGCGCGCGGCAACGGGCGGCTGCGGCGGGGTGGTTGGGCGGCTGAGACCGTGCATTTGAACCTCACTGCTGCGGACGAAACACACCAATCGCGTGCGCGTCCGCGGACGCTAATGCTGGGAAAAGGCGAGATGTTCTCGAGTGGCGGTCAGGTGTCGCCGGGCTTGAAGCTCAGGGCGGCGCCGTTGATGCAGTACCTGAGGCCCGTGGTCTCCTGCGGCCCGTCCGGGAAGACGTGCCCCAGATGCGCTTCGCAGCGCGCGCACCTCACCTCCGTGCGGCGCATGAACAGCGCGCGATCCTCGTGCTCACCGACGGCAGCCTCGCCCGCAGGCTTGTCGAAGCTCGGCCAGCCCGTGCCGGAGTCGAACTTGGCGTCCGAGGTGAACAGCGGCTCCCCGCAGCACACGCACGTGAACATGCCAGCACGCTTCTCTCGATTGAGAGGCGATGTGCCGGCCGGCTCCGTGCCGTGCTGACGCGTGACGTAGTATTGCTCAGGCGTGAGCTTGGCTCGCCATTCCGCGTCCGTCTTGACGACCTTGTCGGCGTGCTCGGTGGTTGAGATTTTGGTCATCGGTGCGGACCTTCGGCGTGGGCGCGCGGTGTAGGGCGCGTCGGCGGCCCCATTATGGCGATGTCGATTGCCGTGTTCGAGAGGCGGCTGGCTCAAGACTTCGTGTTGTACGACCTGTGTGCTCGTTTCGCCAAATCGACGCCCGGCCGCTGCCGCAATAGTGTAAAGCTTCAATCATGGGACAAAGGGGATGACTAGATCCCGGCCAACCAGAGACAAGGCCAAATAGACGAGGGGGCCTATCGGGCATGCCAGGAAAATTTCTTGGACTGGCGGCTGGTGATGCTATACTCTATTAGGAGATCCATTGTATAAACGCCACGATTAGTGCAATGGGAGCGAGTGCGTAAGCAGCCAACAGCCCGGTGGGTCTGATGCTGCTGTCGTGTCGCTTGCTGCGTCTGAATTTGTGCATCCTGGGCGGAGACACATTCATGGCTGACGCGAATAAAGCTGATTTGGTGGAACTTACGGCAGAGATCATTTCTGCCTACGTCAGCAACAATACGGTTGTTGCCACGGATCTTCCCGCGATCATCGGCGACGTGCACGAGGCGCTGAGCAAGGCATCCCAGCGGGTGGGCACGACGGAGCGCGAAGAGCTGCGTCCAGCCGTGGCTTTGAAGAAATCCGTGACGCCCGATTACATCATTTGTCTCGAGGACGGCAAGAAGTTCAAGTCTTTGAAGCGCCATTTGCGCACGCACTACAACCTGTCGCCGGAGGAATACCGCGAAAAGTGGGGTCTGCCCCACGATTACCCGATGGTCGCTCCCAACTATGCGGCGGCCCGCTCGCAGCTCGCTAAGCAGATGGGCCTCGGCACGCGGCGCGAGAAATAGGCTATCCCGCTGGCCATCCAGCGTCAGCGGCCGGGTGCACCCAGCGCATTCGGGCCCAAGGTCGCCAACTCCTCCCGGTAGACTCGCAACAACTCCGAGTGCCGGGCGAGATCATAGGCCCAGTGCCCGGCGAGCCCGCGGCGGCGCTCGTCCCGCAGGGCGCGCCTGAGCTTCGCCAGCACTATCTGGCGACCAGCGAGGCTGTCGTCTGCCAGCTCGTGCGGCCATAGCGCAAGGACGCGCGCGAGAGCGGCCTGACGGTCGTGGGGCGGGCGTGGCCGGCGATCTGTGCCGTGCAGGGGCTGCGGCGGGCGCGCACCATGTCGGCGGGCGGTCTTCCGGCCGCGGTGGGTATTCGGCGGGCATACTTGTGAGCGCACCATGGCTTCTCCTCTAAGCTTGAGAAGATCATGGCACACCCGCGGAGGGCGGGGATTGACGCGATCAAATCCGCAGCAATCCTGGCGGTAGGGCGGTGCAGCGCCAAAACGTTAACCAGTTTGCTACTTATCCCCGCCGTTCACCTATCCAGTAAGATTGCCTGGATAACGTCGTTCATTTGTCTATGATCAAGAATAGTTCCTGGCATGTAGAGTAATTCCCGCAGAAAAACTTGCGATGGACTGGTATGGGGTGTTTATATACTTCGCAAAAATGAGTGTTTTCAGGGGATTGGCGCGTCGCGTTTTGATCTTCTGTAGGTCTTCTTGCGAAGATTTGGCACGATCAGGCAGGCGGGAGAGTGCAACCGCTGCGCGAGTTCACAAGCGGTGAACAAAGTGTGAAGTTTTACATTTTGGTATGGGGGAAAAATTCCAATCGAGATACACCTTGTACCCAAGTTCAAGGAGTCCTTGATTGCGGTAATGTAAGGAAAGGCTGGAGGTGGTCGGAGTTGAACCGACAGGGGCCGGGTCGAGAAGCCTGCACCCTGCGAACCTGCCACCCCCGGAAGGACGGCGCCCGCCGGTCGACTATAGACGCGTAGACCAACGGAGCGCCTGACGACGGTCGGCGCGGGTGGTTAGATGGGCCCAGGGTTCGAGCCTGGGGTTGTCCATCTCCTGCCTGCGTCGGCGCCGCTGCTGCGGATATGAGCGTGTTTTCTTCGCCTGTCACGCCAGCGCACTGCGGCACTTGTTGAAAAGCCGCCAAAATCGCGAGATTTCATTCACAAGCAAAAATGAACAAGCTGCGCATGGCGTGTTGGATAGACTGTGGATGACCAGCCCAAAACAGCCCAAGCCGCCGCCCGAAGAGGATGACAACAACCCTTCCCCTGAGGAAGCTCTGCGGCGGATGGACCAAGCTTTGCGAGGCTCCAAGGTCGCCGGCCCCCGGCCGCTCAAGGACAAGCCGAAGCGCCGCGATCGTCAGCAACGCTAGCGCCGCCCCCAGCGCCGGATGAAGCGCCGGAGTGCGCGCGCATGCTGATCAGGGTCGGGGCCCGTAAGCTCGCTTGTAGGTGAGGCGCTTGCCCTGCACGCCGGTTAACGCCCGGTCGGTGCGCTCGCTGTCCTCGACGCCGAGCTTTGAGCGGTTCGAGTACCTGAAATCGAACTCGGCCAGATAGCGATGAAGGTGCTTCTCGCTGCAATGCTGGTAGATGCCGCGCATGCCGCGCTTGAAGATCGAGAAGAAGCCCTCGACTGTGTTGGTGTGCACGTCGCCGCGCGCCCATTCCTCTTTGCTGTGATTGACGACTTGATGCTCGTAGTAGTCCCGGATGTGCGAGCCGTAGTAGCCGGCATCATCGGTCATCACCTTCGTCTCGTCGGCGAGGTTGTCGTAGATGATGGGCATAATGCTGCGAGCGTTGGCGGTCGGGATATGGAAGCTGCGCGCACGGCCGCGGCGCTCCACCAGCGTTAGGATGGCCATCTTGTGATGGAAGCCGCTGCGGATAGCGGCGTCTGGCAGATTGCCTGTGAAAGTCTCGTCCGCTTCTACGACCTTGCCGGGGCCACCCATCGGGCTCGGCGGCGCGAGGCCACCAGTCCGCAGCGCTTCGCGAATACGGTGGGCCATGAACCACGCCGATTTGTAAGTGATGCCAAAGGTGCGGTGAAGCTGATGGGCGCTGATGCCCTTCTTGGACGAACACATGAGGTAGAACGCCAGCAGCCACTTGTTGAGCGGGATATGGCTGCTCTCCATCACCGTGCCGACCGTCACGGTGAACTGTTCCTCGCAGGCGTTGCAGTGATAGAGGCCGGCTCGGGCGGGGCGATGCTTCTTGCCAGGAGCCAGCGGCTTCTTTCGCTTTGTGGTTGTGTTGACGGCGGTGATGCCGTCGCGGACCACGCCGCAGTGGGGGCAAGTAACGCCATCCGGCCAGAGCACGCTTTCAAGGTGTTCGCGGGCCAAGTCGGCATCAGCGAAGATCGGCAAATTGGTAAGATCGGTCATGGGCTTAGCTCCTGACCGACAATCTAGGGCGTCACCTCGTTTTTGTCAAGTATATAATCGCCTGGTATGGCGAGTCCTCTATCAAGTTGTGTCATAAGATATCTGCAACCACGGCGAGTACGGCGAGGGCGGCCGCGAATCCCCGATCGGTTCGTGCGCCAGATGCTCGAACAGACCGTACCCCAGGTGTTCATGATCGCCAGCGCCGACCTGTGGTCGCAGGCCCGCGGCCGGCGCCGGGTGGCCTTCGCCCGCCAGGTGGCCATGTATCTGGCGCACGTCACCTGCGGCCTCAGCCTGACCGAGGCGGGGCATCTGTTCTCGCGCGACCGCACGACCGTGGCGCACGCCTGCAGGGTGATCGAGGCGCTGCGCGACGACCGGCAATTCGATCGCGCGCTGGAGCTTCTGGAGGGCGTGGTGAGGAGCTTGTCGCCCCCCTGCGCCCCATTCCTGGCCGCATCCTGAGTGACCCCGATGTCGACGCCACAGCGCGCCGCGGGTGAGGCCGCACCGAGCCACGCCGAGACGCTCGCCGCCCTATCGCGGCTCGGCCGCAAGGGTGCCTACGTCGAGCCGGCCGCCGGCGGCACCTTTGCCGTGTTCTCCCCCCGCAACAGCTTTGCCCGGCCGATCGCCGCCATGCCCGGCGAGCTGGTGGCGCGGGCGCTGCGCCTGGCCTGGCTCGAGCCCGCTCAACAGGCGGGCCGCTACCGGCTTGCGGCGGCCGGTGCGAAGGCGCTGCGGCGCGCGCGCTGCGGCGTGCCCGCCGTCGGCGCGCCGGCGCCAATGCGGCGGGCCGAGACCAGCGCGCCGGAACGCGCACCGCACGAGGCCCCGATCGTCTGGCTCAGCCGCCACAAGGACGCGCACGGCCAGCCCATGATAACCGCGGTCCAGCGCGCAGCCGGCGAGCGCCTGAGTGCCGACTTCTGGCACGCACAGCTGGCGCCGCGGGTGACGGCCAACTGGTCGGGCGCGGCGAGCAGCCGGCGCGAGCGTCGCGCCGCGCCCGACGCCAGGACCGAGCTCAGCGACCGGGTGGTGGCGGCGCGCGAGCGCGTCAACCGTGCTCTCTCGGCCGTCGGACCGGAGCTCGCCGACATCCTGGTGGATGTCTGCTGCCACGAGATAGGCCTGGAAGCCGCCGGCCAGGCGCACGGCTGGCCGCGGCGCTCGGCCAAGGTCGTGCTGCAGCTGGCGCTGACTCGCCTTGCCAGGCACTACGGGATGATCGCACCCGCGCCGGCGGCGCACCGTCTGCGGCACTGGGGCGGCGAGGACTACAAGCCCAGCCTCGACGCGTGGCGGTCATAGGTCATTTTGCAATCGGCTTGCTGGTTAAGCGGCGGCACCGGAGCTTCGCAAGTCTGCGATCTCGGCGGCGCTGAGCCCGGCCTCGCGCAGGATCTCCTCGGTGTGCTCGCCGAGCGCGGGCGCGGGGCCGGCTGGACGCGGCGCGGCGCAGCCGAGCCGGATCGGCGCGGCGAGCGTGCGCGGCATCTCCGGGTTGGCCGAGTCGATGACGGCGCCGGCGGCAACGGCCTGCTCGTCGCTCACCACGTCCTCGATGCGGTTGATCGGGCTGAAGGTGAGTTTGCCGGCCTTGAGCCGGGCGGCCCATTCGGCGCCCGTACGGGCGGCGAAGGCGGCATCGAGGATCGCCGCCAGCGCCTCCGAGTTGGCGCGCCGAGCGAGCGTCGTGGCAAAGCGCGCGTCGTGCTCGAGCTCCGGCCTCTCGATGGCCAGGCACAGCCGCGGCCACATCGCGTCCTCCATCGGCAGGCCCAGCAGCAGCCAGCGATCGTCGCGCGTGCGGTAGATGTTGGTGAGCGCGCTGCGCGGCTTGTCGCGGGGCGGCCGCAGGGGCAGGAACGTGCCGACCAGGGCGGCCTGGGCGTAGACCCCGTTCGACCACAGCCCGTTGGCCAGCAGCGAGGTGGAGACGGACGTGCCCTTCCCGGTCCGCTCGCGATGGTAGAGCGCCATCATGATGCCGGCGACGAACGCCATGGCGGTGGCGCGGTCGCCCTGGGCGGGCAGCGAGAAGTGCGGCGGCTGGCCGTCGTAGCGCAGCTGGTCGACGAGCCCGGAGCGGGCAAAGTAGGCCGTCGAATCGAAGCCCGCCTGGTCGCGGTCGGGACCGGCCTCGCCGTAGCCCGTCAGCGAGGCGTAGATCAGCCGTTCGTTCAGACCGGCGACATCGTCGTGACGCAGCCGCAGGCGCTCGCGCACGGGCGGCGGGAAATTGGTGATGAGCACATCGGCCCGGCGGATCAGCGGATCGAGGGCGGCCCGACCCGCCTTGTGCTTGAGGTCGAGGGCGATCGACCGCTTGTTGCGCGAGTCCATGAGCCAGGGATAGTTGACGGGGCTCTTGGGATACGACGCGATGGTGATGGTCGTGCGATTGGGGTCGCCCTCGCCCGGCTGCTCGACCTTGATGACGTCGGCGCCGTAGTCGCCCAGGACGACGGCTGCGGCCGGCGCGGCGATGTAGGTCGAGATGTCGAGCACCCTGATGCCGGCGAGCGGCAATGCGTCGGTCATGTGAGTTTTCCCCGTGCGCGCAGCATCAGGATAGCCGCTCGGCGGGCGGCGCGCATCCGCAGGCCGCATTAGGTGAAAGGCTCAGGCGGCGGCCAGAGCAGGATCGCTTCGGATTGAACGACGTTGCCTCGATCGAGACGTGGCGGCCGAAGCGTGAATCCTGCTCTAATCATAGAGTTGAGAGCAAGATTCACGTTCCATGATCGAAGCCAAGCGCTTCGATCAGAAACGATCTTGCTCTCTCGCGCGGGCATCGGCGCGGATGCGCTCCACCATCGAGAAGAAGCCGTTCGAGCGCTGCGGCGTCAGGTGCTCCTTGAGCCCGAGGTCGGCGAACACCGCGCCGGCGTCGGCGCTCAGGATCTCTTGCGGCGTCTTGTGCTGGTAGATGGCGAACAGGATGGCGATCAGGCCGCGCACGATGTGTGCGTCGCTCTCGCCCTGGAATTCGAGAACCGGCCTCGCCCCGGGCCGCAACGTTCGCATCCGGCTCGTGAGCCAGACCTGGCTGGCGCAGCCGCGCACCTTGTTGGATTCGGTCCGCAGGGCGTCCGGCAGGGGCGGCAGGGAGCGCCCCAACTCGATTACATAGCGGTAGCGGTCCTCCCAGTCGTCGAGCAGGGCGAAATCGGAGCGAATGGCGTCGAGCGTCATGGGACCAGGCAAGACCCGCTGGAGTTGGCGACGGCGCAGCCCGACCAGGCTGCCGTCACCTATGCATATGGTCTTACCGATAGAGAGCGCAAGGCGAGAAGGGTCAGCCGCCCGCACGCTGCGGATTGCGCCAGACCGGGGCCAGGTCGGAGGGTGTCAGGGTGTTGCGCGCAGGTGCGCTGAGGCGCGCCTCGGACCGGCCCCTGGCGGCGGCGGGCTGCACCAGCGGCTGGGCCTCCTCGCCCTTGCTGCCGGCGTTGCTCACCAGATCGACGGCGAGGCGGGCGCCGAACTCGGCCTTCTTGACGAAGGTCGCCCACATCTCGGTGCTGCCGCTGCAGACCTTGGCGTGGCGGTCGCAGAAGGTCGACACGCGCTCGACCGTCGCCACCGCGGTGCCGTAGAGCCGCGCCTGCTGGCGCTCGTCCGTCGGCAGCAGCAGCACGGCCAGCCCGAGCCAGAACGCAAGTCGGATGAGGAACATGGGATACCCACCAGCAGCCTTGCCGGACGCCTCCTGCGCCCGTCACGTTAGGACTAACAGGCAAACCTCACGATCGCGCAAAGGCGCCCGCGCGGATGCTGCGAAAAATTGCATCGAATTGTATGCATCGGCGGCCGGGATCGATGGGCGCGGCGCCCTGGGGAGGCCGCTACAAACGCATGGTTTATCGGCGCGGTTAACAGTTCGTTTAGGAACCGCTTCGAATATTGGTCGCACGACGAGGGTGGGGGCGGGGAGTGCGTTCAGGAGTAAGGCTAATGACCCCAGGGCAGGCTCGCTTTGCGCTGATGAGTTTCGTGCTGCTGCTGGCGGGCGTCGCCATCAATGCTCTGTTCATGCAGGCGGCGACGCCGAGCGCGAGCAGGACGGCGGCCGAGCGCGCTCCGGTGCGGCCCGCGGCCGAGCGGGCACGCAAGGCGCCGGAGACGAACCAGGCCAGCCGCAACAAGCCGCGCGCGTCGAGTGCGGCGGCAGAGGAGCCGTCGCTGCGCATCGCCCGCTTTGCACCGGACATGGCGCGGCTGGACACGCTGCCCGAAGCGCTGGAGGCGGCGGCGGACGCCGAGACCGTGGGTGCCATCCAGCGCGAGCTCAAGCAGCGCGGCTACGGCCCGCTCGCCGGCGACGGCAGCCTGGGACTGGCGACGCGCGCAGCGATCATGGCCTACGAGCACGACCAGGGCCTCGCCCTCACCGGTGCGGCGAGCGAGCAGCTGTTGAAGCGCATCCTGCTCGGCGCTTCACCGGGCACGGAGAACCCGGGCGCGCGTACGGTTGCGTCGCTGCAGGCCGAGCAGGTGATCCGCTCCGTGCAGCAGTGGCTGGCGGTGCTGGGCTATCGGGGCGGGCGCATCGACGGGCGCTTCGGCGATGACACCGTGAGAGCCATCCGCGAGTTCGAGATGGACAAGGGTCTCGTGCCCAAGGGGCGGGTGTCGGCGGATCTGGTCGTGCGCTTGAGCGACGCGGCCGCCTCGAAGCCGGCCGGCCGGTGAGGTCAGCGCCGTGGTTGCGGCAGGCGCGCGCTGCCCTAGAGTAGGCGGCGATGCGCTTGAAATCGGAAATCTGGGTGAAGGCCTACCTGCGCCGGTGCGCGCACGAGGGCGTCGACGCCGTGCTGGTGCGCCGCGGCGATGCCGATGCGGGCGCGATCTACATCAAGGTGGCACGCCTCGACGGCACGGCCGAGCTGTTCGGCCCGGCGCTCGCCAGTCTCGATGCGGCGCGCGAGGACCAGCGCTGGCAGTCCTGCCTGGCCTCCGTGATGGCGCCCGAGGCGGAGGTCGATGTGTACCTCGGCCGTCAGATCGAGTTCGATTCCGACATCTGGATCGTGTCGGTGGAGGATCGTCAGGGGCGCCACTTCCTCGACGACTGGCTGGCGTCGGCGTAGGTGGCGGACGCGCGTTTTTTGCGGGGCTGTGGCCGCGCAACCGCTCGAAATCCGATTAACGATCCATTAACGCTTGTGGCGCTCAAATAGGATGATTCGCCACAAACGGGTGCGCGTTGTGGATGGGGTGGCCCAAGCCCTCAAGAGGGGGCACGGCCAAGGGGACACAATGGCAATGATTTTGGAATTCCGCTCGCGGCTGACGCACGAGGAGACGCTCGAGCGGGCCGATCGCCGCGGGGCGCAGATCATCATCTTCCCGGGGGTGCGGCGCGAGCGCCACGCCGAGGCGCAGAAGCCCGCCAGACGCAAGAGCAGGCCGAAACGCGACCGGCTCGAGCTGCCCGAGTAAGCGCTGGAGCAAGATCGTTTCTGATCGAGACGCTCGGCTTCGATCATGGAACGTGAATCTTGCTCTCGACTCTCTGACTGGAGCAGGATTCACGCTTCGGCCGCCACGTCTCGACCGAGGCAAAGTGGTTCAATCCGCAGCGATCCTGCTCTAGCGTTTCACCGGCGCACAGCTGGCGCGGCGCAGGATCGCCTCGGCCTCGGCGCGCCAGGCGAGGCCCTTGAGCGGTGCGCGCACGATCACCAGGCCCTGCAGCGACGGCGAGGGGATGTGCGTCTCCTGCGCGCCGACGCGGCGCGGGGCCGGGTTGAAGTCCAACAGCCGGTCGCCGCCCGGAACCACCACCAGACCGACGTCGCCGCGGCGCATCTGCTGGGCGGGCATGACGTAGAAGTTGTCGCCCTGCGGGGTATGCAGCGACAGCGTCCAGCCGGCGTGCGCGAGCGCCGCCGACACGTTGAGCGAGTCGACCGAGATGTCGAAGCGGCACATGGCGTAGAGCGCGTCGGGGGTGAGGAACGGGAGGGGCTCCTTGCCCGGCGCGGGCGGTGCCAGGATGACCATGCGGTTGGCGGGCAGGCTGTCGCGCAGCCTGGCGAAGGCGCTGCCGGGGCCGAGCAGGGGGATGGCCAGGGTCGCGGCAATATGGATGATGCCTGCCAGCAGCACCGCGCCGATGACGGTGCGCCAGCCGACCTCGCTCAGCCATTTGGGCAGATTGGGGGCGGACCTCACCGGCACGACATCCTCTGGATGGGCGGCGGCGCTTTGAGTGCGGCCCCTTCGTGCACCGCTGCGGCCGCGGCGGCGTCCTGCACCGTCAAGATCAGCGTCACCCGGCTGCCACCGCCGATCGGCAGCCAGTTGCCGGGCCGCGCGTCGCGCGCCAGCGTGATGATGGCGCGTCCATCCGGCTCGCGCATGACGGTGTCGTTGGTGAAGGCATAACGCTCCGCGGTGTTGGCGATCAGGCCGCCCTTGCCGTCGAAGGCGGCCACGCTCCACCAGGCGCCGTCCAGGCTCTCCATGACGATGGCGTAGTCGCAGGCGGAGCTGAGCCGCCCGCCGCGGCTGTCGGCCTTCGCCCGATAGGTGACCTCGAGCGTGGAGGACAGCGGCAGCAGCGCATTCCGCGCCGTGTGCGCGCGTGTGTAGGGATCAGCTTCCGGCCGGCCGGCCGCGGTCCAGGAGGTCCACGGTCCGAAGGTGCGCGTCGACACGCGCGAGCCGGCCTCGATCATGTACCAGGCGGAGCCGAGGCCGCCGCCGACGGCAACGGTCGCGAGCACTGCCAGATTGATGAGGATGTTGCCGATGAGGCGCAGGTTTGCTCCTCCCGTTGCGCCCGGTCAGGGCCGTGGGCGCTGGGCCGCGGCCGGACCTTCCGCGCGCCGCTCGGGCACGGTCGCCGTCGGCTTGGCCTTGGGATCGGGCGGCCGCGACTTGGGCGGAGCGGCGGCCGGCGCCGTGGCTGCCGGCTGCGCTTCGAGGCCCGCGGCGCGGCGCATGGCCTCGGCCAGGCGCTTCAGCGCATCGCGCGTCTGATCGGGCATGATGCTGGTTCTCTTCTGCTGCGCTTGCGCGATCTGCGCCTGCGCTAGGCCCGGATCCGTCCGCTTGAGCTCGACCAGCCGCTGCTGCTCGGCCACCTGGTTGGGATGCAGGCCGAGACCGGGGATCGGAGGAATGGTGCGGTAGGCGTTGTGGGCAACCTGCATGAAGCTGTGCCAGGTCTGCGCGGGCAGGCTGCCGCCCGTGATGTTGGCCATAGGCCGGAAGTCGTCGTAGCCGACCCACACGCCCGTCACCAGCGCGCCGGTGAAGCCGACATACCAGGCGTCGCGGTAGGCGGTGCTGGTGCCGGTCTTGCCGGCGGAGATCGTGAAGTCGAGCGCCGCGCGCCGGCCGGTTCCTTCCGTCACCACCGCCTGCATCATCTGGTTCATCTGCTCGGCGAGGCGCCGGTTGACCACCTGGGGCGCCTCCGGCTCGTCGCGCTCGCGCGAGTAGATGAGGTCGCCCTTGGAGCTGAACAGCTCGAGGACGGCATAGGGGCGCGAGAGCCTGCCGCCGTTGGCGAAGGTGGCATAGGCGGACGTGTGCTGGAGCGGCGTGATGCCGGTGTCGCCCAGCGCCATCGAGCAGGTTTTCTTGACGCCGACCACGCCTAGGCGCTGGGTCATCTCGACGACCTTCTCGCGCCCCACCTGCAGCGAAAGGTTCACGGCGGGGACATTGAGCGACACCTTGAAGGCATCGATTGCCATCAGCGAGCGCCCCGAGCTGCCGCCGGAGTAGTTCTTCGGCGCCCAGTTGCCGCACTGCCCGCCGTAGTCGCGTACCGTCGAGCGCGGGTTGAAGCCGTTCTCGAACGCGGTGGCGTAGACATAAAGCTTGAATGACGAGCCCGGCTGGCGGCGGGCGTGCGCCGCGCGGTTGAACTGGTTGTCCTCGTAGTCCATGCCGCCGATCAAGGCACGAACGGCGCCGTCCGGCTCCATGGCAACCACGGCGCCGGTGTAGCCGCGGCCCCGCCGACCGCCGCCGGAGTGGCGCAAGGTGTTGATCAGCGCATCCTGCGCCGCCTGCTGCATGGCAAGGTCGACCGTGACGCGGGCGGTCACCACGTAGTGGCCGCGGCCCTCGGCGACGCGCTGAACCTCCTCGAACGCCCAGTCCAGATACCAGTCCGGGCTGTGGGCAGGGCGGCTGTCGATAATCTTGGCGGGGTTCAGGCGCGCGGCGTGCACCTGGCCCGTGCTCATGTAGCCGGCCTCGACCAGATTGGTGAGGACGTCGCTGGTGCGTGCGCGCGACGCCGGCAGATTGATGTGCGGGGCGAACTTGGAGGGCGCCTTGAACAGGCCCGCAAGCAATGCTGCCTCGGCCAGGTTGACCTCGCGCACCGACTTGGCGAAGTAGAATTGCGCTGCGGCCTCCACGCCGAAGGCGCCGCCGCCCATGTAGGCGCGGTCGAGGTAGAGCTTCAGGATTTCCCGCTTGGTGAAGCGCGACTCCAGCAGGAAGGCCAGGAACATCTCCTTGAGCTTGCGGTCGATCGAGCGCTCGGCAGTCAGGAACAGGTTCTTGGCGAGCTGCTGCGTCAGGGTCGAGCCGCCCTGCACGACCTCGTTGGCGCGGGCATTTTCGATGAGCGCGCGCGCCGTGCCGATGAAGTCGACGCCGAAGTGCTCAAAGAAGCGCCGGTCCTCGGTGGCGAGCGTGGCCTTGATCATGTGATCGGGAATCTCGTCCAGCGGCACGGCATCGTTGTGCAGAATGCCGCGCTGGCCGATCTCGGCGCCGTTGCGGTCGAGGAACTTGACCGCGTACTTGCCGGTGTTGATCTTGTTCTCGTCGAACTCGGTGAGTGCCGGCAAGGCGAGCACGTAGAGCACGACGAAGCCGCCGACGCCGAGCGTGATGCCCTCCGAGATCGCCTCGTTGACGATGCGCTTCCAGCCCGCCAGCCGGAAGCGGGCAAAGAAGCTGGTGACCCCGTTCCAGCGGTCCTGCCAGGCTTGCCAGGTCTCGGCCAGCTTGGAATCGATCCAGGAATCGATGCCGAGCCAGTCGACCAGCCGCCTGCGGCCGCCATGCCGGAAAAACCAGTCGTGCACGCCGAGGCCTCGTCTTGTTGTCTTGCGCGCTGCACCAAGCCGCGCCGCGGCCCGGTCGTTGCGGGCCGGCGCCAGCGCGAATCACGACGGCGATTACCCTACGAGTCTAATGTATTGCCACCCGTGCCGGCAACGCGAGAACGACGGTTTCACGCCCGGTTTGTGCCTTTTTGGCGGCAGGTGGGCGTGATGGGGGCATGGGGCGGGGCCGGGGTCCGCTCGATGTGATGCGGAGCGGACAGCGCCGCCAAGCTTCCAGGGTCAGTCCGCGAGCTGTCCGTGCGAGAGTCCTCACACGACGAAGAAGTCGGCGTTGGTGAGGGCGAGGCCCGCGTTGAGGGTGGCGAACTGGACCGCGCCGGTGGCGCCGGAGCCATCGGCGTCGTAGAGCAACGCCCCCGTCGTGGCATTGTAGATGACGAAGTCGTTGGCATCGGCTGCGGCGGTACCGATGCGGAACGAACTCGCCGCCAGCGTGCCGGTGGCGGTCAGCGCCGTGAACACCGCGTTCTCCAGCCGGATGGTGTCGTCGACTGGCGCGAAGTCCGTGACCCGGTCGACGTTGCCGGCGAGCGCCGTGCTGAACTGGAAGCTGTCCGCTCCGGTGCCGCCCGCCATGGTGTCGTTGCCGAGCCCGCCGTCGAACAGGTTGGCCGAGGCGTTGCCGGTCAGGGTGTTGTTGAGGCCGTTGCCGTAGCCCGTCAGCGCCACGCCCTTGAGCACGAGATTGTCGACGTTCGCCCCGAGTTGATGGAAGATCCAGCTCTCCACCGTGTCGGTGCCGGCCGCCGCGGCCTCCACCACCACGTCGCCGAACTCGGTGACAACGTAGGTGTCGTTGCCGAGCCCGCCCGCCATGGTATCGCTGCCGCCCGCGCCCTCCAGACGGTTGTTGGAAGCGTTGCCGGTCAGCGTGTTGTTGAGGCCGTTGCCCTGACCTGTCAGCGCCACGCCCTTGAGAATCAGGTTCTCGACGTTGGCGCCGAGCTGATGGAAGATCCAGCTCTCCACCGTGTCCGTGCCTGCGCCGGCGGCCTCCACCACCACGTCGGTGAACTCGGTCACCACGTAGGTGTCGTTGCCGAGCCCGCCCGCCATGGTGTCGGCGCCGCCGTTGCCCTGCAGGCGATTGTTGGATGCATTGCCGATCAGGGTATTGTTGAGCGTGTTGCCGTAGCCAGTCAGGGCAACGCCCTTGAGCGCCAGGTTCTCGATGTTGTTGCCGAGCTGGTGGAAGATCCAGGCCTCCACCGTGTCGGTGCCTGCGCCCGCATAGTCGGTCACCACGTCGCCGAACTCGGTCACCACGTGCGTGTCGTCGCCGAGCCCGCCCGTCGTGGTGTCGTTGCCGACCCCGCCATACAGGCGGTCATTGCCGATCCCGCCAAGCAAGCTGTCATTGCCGGCAAGGCCATACAGCGTATTGGGGCCGCCATTGCCGGTGAGCGTGTCGTTGAAGTTTCCACCGCGGGCACCCTCGATCAAGGCGTAGCTGTCGCCAGCCGCTTCGCCCGTATTGGTGCCGGGGCTGGTGAGATTGACGCTCACGCCGGTCGCGGCGTTCGCGTAGTCGGCGAAGTCAGTGCCGCCGCCGCCGTTGAGGACGTCTCCGCCGAGCCCGCCGTCCAGATAATTGGTCAGCCCGTCTCCCGTCAGGGTGTCGCCGGCGCTGCTGCCGCGCAGGTTCTCGATGCCGATCAGCGTATCGGTGCCGGCGCCGCCGGTATTCTGGGGTCCACTGAGCGCCAGCGAGACGTTTACGCCAGCCGCACTCGAAGAATAATCCGCGGTGTCGTTGTCGGTGCCGCCGTCGAGGGTGTCGTCGCCGGCGCCGCCGCTGAGGTTGTCGTTACCGGCCTCGCCCTTGAGAATGTCGCTGACGACGCCCACCACGCCGGTCGCGAGCACATCGTTGCCGCCGCCGCCGCGCAACTCGACCGAATAGCCCCAGCTGTTGGTGCGAATGCGGTCGTCGCCGGCCGAGCCCTGGATCGCCTCCCAGTTGGCCCATGGGTCGGAGCTGATGTCGGCGTCGAGCAAGCCCGACTGCCAGTCGGCCACCATGGCCTTGTGAAACACCATCGTGTCGTAGTCGTCGCCGCCGTCCATCACGTCGGCGCCGGGACTGATGTAGAGGAAATCGTCGCCACCCTGGCCGTAGAGAAAATCGTCGCCGTCGCCGAGGCTGATGGTCTCGCCGTAGGAGGCGCCGTAGACGGTGTCGCCGCCACCGGTTCCGATGTAGGTCTCGAACTCTCTCAGGTAGATGGTGTCGCCGCCGATGAAAGAGAATGCTGCGTTCATGTCGAGATAGATCGGTCCGCCGACGAAGCTCACCGTGTCGCTGTCGTCGCCGCCGTAGGCGACATCATTCGCACCCATCAGGATGCTGTCGTTGCCGGTGCCGCCCCGCAGGACGTCCCCCGACCCCTGCGGGCCCCGGTTTGGTCGCCTTGCAAGTAGTCGTCGCCGCCCAGGCCGTCGAATGTGTTCGCCCGCTCGTCGCCGAGCATGTAGTCGTGGTAGGCGGTGCCCTCGACAGATTCGATGCTGACCAGCGTGTCCAAACCCCAGTCGCCGGCGATGATCTTGCCATCGGTATCGCCGAGGCTCGTGCCGGCCTGGAAGTACATCTCCACCGTGATGCCGTTCGGCGCATCGGCGTAGGATACCGTGTCGTTGCCGGCACCGCCGCTGAGGTAGTCGGTACCCTGGCCGCCCTGCAGCCAATCGCCCTGGTCGCCGCCGTATAGATAGTCGGTGCCGTTGGCTCCGGCGAAGCGGGCGCCCTCGAGGTTGCTCGCGACCATCGCGTCGGACTCGGGGCTGCCGTTGAACTGCTCGATGCTGACGTAGGTGTCGCCCACGGCCTCGCCGCCCCTGGCGCCGCTCTGAAGGTCGATCGTGACCGCCGCCGCGAACGTCGCGATGTCGAAGTCGGAGCCCCCGCCGAGGAAGTCGCCGCCAATACCGCCCCGCAGGACATCGTTGCCGGCGTAGCCCAGGAGGACATCGTCTCCGCCGCGCCCATCGAAACGGTCGGCGCCGTTGCCGCCTTCGACCGTATCTGGAGCATCTCCCATGGCGATGTTGTCGCCGTAGTTGGTGCCGATAACCTTCTCGATGCTGACCAGGGTGTCGCCCGTGGCCCAGCCGCCCAGGACCTTGCCGATGGTGGTGTCGATCTGGATCTCGGACGTCGACCGCGAATAGTCCACCGTGTCGTAATCGTTGCCGCCGTCGATGTAGTCCACGTCGGGGCCGGCGATAAGGGTATCGTTGTCGTCGCCGCCGTACATCCCGCCGCCGCCGTCCCCCTGGTCGAGGATGTCGTGGCCGTCGAAGCCCTCGAGCGTGTCGTTGCCCCCGAGGCCTTGGAGGTTGTTCCCTGCCTGATTGCCCTTCAACCAGTCGTTATTGTTGCCGCCAATCGCGTTCTCGATCAGCGAACTGGAATCCCCTCCAAACAAGTATGCGTTGGCGATGTTGCCGCGCGCGGGATGCGGTGTAGCCCCTCCGGGCCCAAGCTCAGCGAGCTGATTTGCATCAACCGTCGTCCAGGCGCCGGGATTGAGATCGACGACCAGTGCCGTCGTGTAGTTCGAGAAATCGTACGTATCGTTGCCGCCGCCGTCCCAGATGGTCATCAAGATATGGCCGCCGGTGGCGAGACCCTGGGCAATGCCGTTGATGAACAGCTCGCCGCTGCCCGCACCGGCCGTAAGCGCTGCCCAGCGATAGGTCGTTGCCCCCGTATTTGCGGTGGCGTAGTTGGCGCCATACATATACTGGAGCGCCGCAATGTCGTTCATCATGTAGGTCTGCGGATAATCGGTGGTCCCGTCGGTGATCGGGGCGCCCGGATATCCGCGATAGGTCATCACCGAGTATTCTTGCGAGTCATGGTCGGCCGGCAGCATCGGCTTCGTATGATTGTGGTCGCCGTGGTCGATATCCTGCGTCGCGTGTCCGTGTGCCAAGCCGAGCCCATGGCCCAACTCGTGCATGAAGCCCGCAGCATAGGCAAAGCTGCCGGGGGTAGGCGTGTTGTAGTTCGTGCGGTTGAACCAGATATCGCCGAACGCATAATCGAAAACGCCCGTGGGATCGGGAGGATTGCCTTCAGCGGAGTCGTTCGGGCTGCCGGGAATGTGTGAGTCCCAGCCAGCCACAGTGCTGTAGTCGATGGTCGTGGCTTCCGCGAAGCGGAACGCAACCGTCGCGCCGTTGGTCTGGAACTCCGTGAAAGTCAAATCCGTAAAGTTGGCAACGTTCGCAAATATCCGGACAACCGCTGCTTCCTGATCGGCATTGAGGGCTTCGTAGCCAGTGATGCTTTCGTAGCCCGCCACGCCGAAGGGCTGGTAGGTACCAGTGCCGACGGTGAAAACGTAACCCAGATTCTGGGCGTCCCACTGATACCCCCAAAGAATGCCGTCAATTTCAGGGTTACCACTGAGGTCGATTGTAGACATGGACAAACTCCTTAATGAACGACATCGTTGCGGGGTGGGAGTCCCCCGCTGGCACCGTAGGTATCAGACGTTTGGAAGGCCACTAAGCAGACTCTTCCTCCGCGCTCGGCGCCTCGGCACAGCGAAGCGGACGACTTGGCCGAACCACTCATTCACCATGTCCATGCCGACCTTGCGGTCGCCTGCCGCTATCCGGTACCACTATTCGTGGGCATCGCATCGGGGCGGGCAAATCGCGATGACGATCATGGTAAAGAAAATTCCGGACGCGTGGGTGGCGATCGGCCTCGCCGCGCATTTCGTGGCGAAACGCGAGCCGTTCAGCCGCTTCCCGGCCGGCGACTTGATCCGTACCTTGAGCAACCAGGTGCATCGGGAAAACTATCTGTTTGCCCTTGATATCGTGGCGAACGCCGCGCGTCCAGCGCGCGTGATCGGCTATTTCGGTTGGGCGCTGTATGACGAGGCGGTGGCCGAGCGCTTCGCCGCCACGGGCGTACCGCCCCCCGATGAGCTGACGACGGGGGGCGACGTCATCTGGATCCTGACCGCGGCGGCCGAGAACCGCGGCGCGTTCTTTGCTCTCGCGAAGGCCACGCGCGCGCTCTATCCCGCGCATCGTGTGATGGCCATTCGCCGCAAGGCTGGCGGCCGGCGCGTCACGCTCGATCAGTCGCGCGCGAGGGTCCAAGCCCGCAAGATCTCCACAAGCGCGGGCTGACGACCCACATGCGCCGGGCGGTGGCCGCCCGCAGGCGCCGCGCGCATTCCCAACACTAGTGTGGTGTCTCGCAAATGCCTTCCCCCTCTGCGGCTAGGTTCTACAAGGCATTTGCGAGACGCAAACCACACTAGAATCATAGGTTTTCTAGTGTCCTTTTGTCTCCGAAATATCGCCCAACCGTGCCGCAAAGGATGACGATATTTCGGAGACAAAAGGACACTAGCGGGTGCGCAGCGGTTTTGCATCCTGCATTTGGGGGAGAGAACGCTCGACGAGCTTTGGGGGCACACTGCCGATCGTCCCAGGGCTCGCGTCGCGGGACTTCGTCCGCCACGTTGGCATTCGGAAGTACCAGAGCAAGATCGTCTCTGATCGAAGTGCTCGGCTTCGATCATGGAACGTGAATCTTGCTCTCAAACCTATTGAATAGTGCGGGATTCATGCGTCAGCCGCTACGTCGGCCTTCGGGCACCGTGATTCAATCTGAAGCGATCCTGCTCCAAGTCAAGCGAGGCGCAGACCGACGCCGTTCTCGTCTGGCGATCGGCTACCGGTTGGTGAGTTTCAGCTCGATGCGGCGGTTGCGGCGGAGGATCTCTTCGGTGTTGCCCTCCTCCAACGGCTGGAACTCGCCGTAGCCGGCGGCGACCAGCCGCTTGGGGGAGACGCCGCGGCTGATCAGGTATTTCACCACCGAGGTGGCGCGCGCGCTCGACAGCTCCCAGTTGGAGGGGAACTGCGGGCTGGCGATGGGGCGGGCGTCGGTGTGGCCGTCGACCTGGAACGCCCAGTCGATCTCGCGGGGGATGGAGCGCTCCAGCTCGACGATGGCGGTCGCCAGCTGGTCGATGGCGGCGAGGCCCTCGGGCGTCATGGTCGCCTGGCCGGAGGCGAACAGCACCTCGGACTGGAACACGAAGCGGTCGCCGACCACGCGGATGTCCTTGCGGTCGCGCAGCAGCTCGCGCAGGCGGCCGAAGAAATCGGAGCGGTAGCGCTGCAACTCCTGCACCTGGCGGGCGAGCACGACGTTGAGGCGGGCGCCGAGGTCGGAGATGCGCGCCTGGCTCTCCTTGTCCTTGGATTCAGCGGCCTGCAGCGCCTCGTTCAGCGCCGCGATCTGCCGACGCAGCGCGAGCAGCTGCTGATTGAGCAGGTCGACCTTGGCGAGCGCCTCGTTCGACATGCCTTTTTGATCCTGCAGCTCCTTGGTGAGGCCGGCGATGCGGGCATCCTTGTCGCCGATGCCGCCGGCGAGGCCTCCGAGGCGCTCGTTTTCGGACCGGAGCGAGGAGAGGGAGGCTTGCAGGGTGGCCAGCTCGTCCTCGAGCGACTTGCCCTTGCCCTTCTCGAGGCTCAGCAGGTTGGTGATCTCGGCGATCTGGCGCGTGAGGCGGCGAAGCGTGTCGTCCTTGCCGCTCGCCTCCTGGCTCACGTAGTACTGCGACACCATGAAGATCGACATCAGGAACGTGATGACGAGCAGGAGCGAGGACAGCACGTCGACGTAGCCGGGCCAGAACTCGCCGTAGGTGATGCGTGCGCGACCGTACGCCATGCTGGTCCCTTATCTAGCCCTTGCGCGACACGTTGGCGGCGAGATCCTTGAGCACGGAGGCCACCTCCGACTGCTGGGCGGCCTGCTCGTCCACCCACTCGCGCACCACCTTCTGCTCGGCGCGCATCTGGCGCACGAGCTGGTCCACGCCCTTGGCCAGCTCCTTCACCGCCTCGTCGGGGGGCGGCCCCTGATGCTCCAGGCGCGGCGTCGCGGCCAGCCGGTCGTTCAGCTCGACGACGGCGCGGTGCATGTCGGTGATCGCCGCGGTGAGTTGGTGGCTGACGTAGCCGCCCGTATAGTCGGCGCTGGAGGCGCCCGGCGCCAGCTCGGTGATGCCCGACAGCCATTCCTCCAGCTGATTGTAGAAGCGGCCGTGGGCGTGCGAGGCTTGCAGCTCCAGGAAGCCCAGCACCAGCGATCCGCCGAGACCCAGCAGCGAGGAGGAGAAGGCCGTGCCCATGCCGCGCAGCGGCGCGGCGAGGCCGTTCTTCAACTCGTCGAACACGGTGACGCTGTCGCCGCCGCCCTTGCTGTCGAGCGTGCTGATGGCCTTGCCGACCGACTGGATGGTGTCGAGCAGGCCCCAGAAGGTGCCGAGCAGGCCCAGGAACACCAGCAGCCCGACCAGGTAGCGGCCGGTGTCGCGGGCCTCGTCGAGGCGGGAGCCGATCGAGTCCATGATCGAGCGCATGGAGGTGGCCGACAGCGACAGCGAGCCGGTGCGGTCGCGCAGCATGGTGGCCATGGGCGCCAGCAGCACGGGCCGGTGCGAGATGGCGAGGCCGGGATCGGCGATGCGGAAGGCATTGATCCAGCGGATCTCGGGATAGAGCCGGAACACCTGCTGGAAGGCGAACACGATGCCCGCAAACAGCACGAAGCAGATCAGGATGTTGAGGCCCGGATTGGTGAGCATGGCCTCCCACAGCTGGCCGTGCAGGACGGCGACCAGCAGGCCGACCAGGACCAGAAACACAAACATCCGCCACAGGTACAATCCGGGCGTGAAAACGGTCCTGTGCAGTGAGGGCTGCGACCGGTCGGTCGATCTCGCTCTGGCCATGCGTGCCATTCTCCGCCTCGATTCGGGCGACATTAGCGAAAGACGCTCGCACCACAAACCGGCAACTTCATGCCCGCGGCTGCTTCGTCAGGCCTCGGCGGGGGTCGCCGCGGCGGTGCCCAAGCGCTGGGCAGGGGCCAGCGTGGCGACCAGGGCCTTGTGCACCACCTGGTTGGCGGCCACCACGCTGCCGGTCTCGTACATGCGCTGGCCGCCGTCGATATCGGTCAGGAAGCCGCCGGCCTCGCGCACCAGGATCGTGCCGGCGGCCACGTCCCAGGGGCTCAGGCCGTGCTCGACGAAGCCATCGAAGCGGCCGGCCGCCACCCAGGCGAGGTCGATCGCCGCCGAGCCGGTGCGGCGGATGCCGCTGGTCTGCTCCATCAAGGTCTTGCACTCGCCGAGGAAGCGCCCGTGGTGCCCCCGGCCGCGGTGCGGGATGCCGACCGAGATCACGCAGTCGGCGAGCGACTTGCGGGCGGCGACCCTGAGGCGCCGGCTGTTGACGAAGGCGCCCTGGCCTTTCTCGGCGGTATAGAGCTCATCGAGGATGGGATTGAAGACGAGGCCGCAGACGATCTCGCCCTCCCGCTCTAGCGCCATGGCGATGCAGAACAGCGGGATGCCGTGCATGAAGTTGGTGGTGCCGTCGAGGGGGTCGACGATCCAGCGGTGGGTCTTGTCGGGGCCGGTGACGGCGCCCCGCTCCTCCATCAGGAAGCCGTAGCCGGGCCGCGCCTTCGACAGCTCGCGGAACAGCGTCTCCTCGGAGCGCAGATCGGCCGTGGTGACGAAATTGCCGGGGCCCTTCACCGACACCTGCAGCTGCTCGATCTCGCCGAAGTCGCGCGTGAGCCCGCGGCCCGCCTTGCGGGCGGCGGCGATCATTACGTTCATCAGGGCCGAGGCTGCCATCTGGGCCTGCGCTTAGCGCATTTCGGCGGGCATGGGAAGGGAAGGGGGTGCGGCGGCCCGTGGTGCGGGTTGCATCAGGCCCGGCGCCTGGGGGCGGCCGCATGCTCCGCCGATAGGAGCTCACCGACCGGGGCAAGAGGCGGCCAGACCTGGTTTCGCCCCTTTCGCTTTGCCGCGTACAGCGCGCTGTCGGCCGCGGCGATCAACTCCGTGGCCGAGAGATCGCTGATGCAGGACGAAGCAACCCCGAAGCTCGCGGTGACGATGCCACGCAGCCCGACGCCTTCGTTGGGGATCGCGGCGGCTTCGATGGCTCGGCGGATCCTTTCAGCCACCCGCATTGCATTTGCCATTTCCATGTTGGGCAGTAACAGCAGGAACTCCTCTCCGCCGAAACGGACAGCATCATCGCCGCTGCCGCGCAGCTCGGCCGTGACGATGGCCGCAACCCGCTTCAGGCAAAGGTCTCCCGTTGCGTGGCCATACCTGTCGTTGAGCCGCTTGAAATGATCGATATCGATGAGGACCACGGAGACGGGGCTTGCGGCGTCTGCCGGCAAGGCCCAGAGCTTGCCGAGCGTGGCGTCGAGGTGGTGCCGATTGGCCAGGCCTGTCAGCGCATCGCGCCGGGACGCGGCATCCGCTTGGGCGTGACGCAGCCGGTCGCGCAACGAGTAGAGATATGCCCGGCGCAAATCGCGCTCCATTTGAAAATTTGCCACGAGCGTGATGTAGGCGCAGACGACGAGATGAACCCAGACCATGAGGGCCACTTCGGTCGACAGATGGCCCACCATCAAGACGAGCAGCGAGTGGCCGAGAACGATCGTAGCTGACACCGCGAGGGCGAAGGGGAATGCCAGTCGATGCAGAGAGACATTGGCATAGAGGAGCGTGGGGATGACGACATACTGGTAGTGCGCCGCATGCGCGCTCGTGGTGGTGGCAAAGCCGTAGTCGATCTGAAGAATGATGATCAGGGGCACGCTGGCAGCCAAGGCCTCGCGGATGAAGCGGCTCGGCTGTTTGTGAATGATCCAGGCAGCGGCCAGCATCCAGGGCGTGACGAGGCCAAAGTGGAGCGCGACGGCGCGCCAAAACACGTCCGGCACCAGGAGCCAGTCGGCGATCAGGAACAGGTTGTAGATTGCGACCGAGACCAGGATGCCGGTCGTCAGTCGCTGACAGCGGCGGGCCTGCGTATCGGCCTCGAACTGTCGCTCAATGGCAGGCGGAAACGCGATGCCGCGCTTGCGTCGCGCCATGAACGCTTCGATCACTTCGAGCGTGACTGAACTATTCGACATCCGGGCGGGCCGCCGAGTGAGATCGTGGCCGAGTATCGGATGACTTGCTTTCGAAAGCGCTCGTGATCGAGGTTAATATCTGCTTGGCGCGGCGGGCCGCGCTCGCGCGCCTGGCTATGGAGAGCGATGCCGGAGGCGGGTAGCCACCCCGCGCTTTCTTACCCCGCCGGCGCGTGCAACTTCAGCAAGGCATCGGCGTTGCCGTGCGCGAGCTTGGCCATGTCGGCTGGGGCGAGCGAGAGGCGGTCGAGGAAGGCGCGGCCCTGCATTCGGGGCATAGGGATAGTCGACCGAGAACATGATGCGGTCGATGCCGAACGTCAGCAGCGCGGCCAGGAACGGCGGCTCGGTGAAAATGCCGCTGGTCGTGAGCCAGACCTGATCGAGGATGGTGCGGCTGATGGGGCGCTCTAGGTGCTCGATGTCGAGCGCGAACACCTCGTCGATGCGGGCGAGCATCATCGGCAGCATCTCGCCCATGTGGCCGACGACGAGCCGGAGGCGTGGATGCCGGTCCAGTGCCCCGGACAGCACCATGCGCAGCACGTGGATGGCCGTCTCCGAATGCCAGCCCCAGCCGGCCGCCTCGAGCACGCGGGCCGCGCCTGGCTGCAGCTCCGAGAAATAGCTCTGCCGCACGGCCTCCGGCGCAAGGTGTGGGTGGAGGTAGATCGGCACGTCGAGCCCGACGGCCGCCGCCAGCAGACCATCATAGCTCGCGTGATCGAGAAAGCGACCCTCGGTCGTGCCGTTGATGAGCGCACCGACGAAGTGGAGATCGTTCACAGCGCGCGCGAGCTCGGCGGCGGCGGCGTCGGGACGCTGCATCGGCAGCCCGGCGAAACCCGCGAAGCGGTCGGGATGGCGCGCAATGGCGGCTGCCAGATGGTCGTTCATCTCTCGCGCCATGGCGACGCCCTCCTGCCCCGGCACGAGGTCGGGGCCCGGGCCGGTGTTGGAGAGGACCTGCACCGTGATGCCGGCCTCGTCCATCGACTGCAGGCGCCGCTCACCGATCTCCGGCAAGACCTCGAGCGGGTTGGGCCGGTTCGCAGGCGCCGTTCTCGGCCTGAAACCGCGGCGGCTGATCGCGGCCGGGTCGATGCGGCGGACCAGGGCCGGGACCGTGAAATGCTCCTCGAGCGCAACGACACGCACGGGCGATTTCCTCTCGATGGCTGCTCAGTTCGTCGCCTTGAAGAGCGTGGAATAGCGCTGCGCGTCGCTCTTGAGGATCTGGTCGAGCTGGCCGGGAGACGTGGCGACCAGCACCGCGCCCTGCGGTTCGAACCGCGCCTTGACCTCGGGCATCTGGAGCACCTGGGCGACGTCCTGGCTGACCTTGGCGACGATGGCCTTCGGCACGCCGGCAGGCGCCAGGATGCCGAACCACGAATCGTACTCGAACTCGGGCACCCCTGCCTCCCTGAAGGTCGGCACATTCGGCAGGACGCTCAGGCGATTGGGGGCGGTGACCGCCAGCGCGCGGACCTTTCCGCTCTGTATGAGGTCGCCGGCGGCGGAGAAGAACGAGAAGCCGACCGCCACATCGCCGCGGATGATGGCCGTGTGCGTTTCCGGCAGGCCCTTGAAGGGAACGTGCACGATGTCGGTTTTGGTGGTCTGCTTGAACAGGGCGCCGGCGATGCCCGTGGTGCTGCCGAGGCGTGCCGAGCTGTAGTTGAGCGCGCCCGGCTTCGCCCGTGCCATCTCGATCAGGTCTTTGACGCTCTTGGCTGGCGAGTCGGGGGGCACGACCATGATCAGGGGCGTGACGGCCACCTGGGTCACGCCGACGAAGTCATTCACGGGATCGAACGCCAGGTTCTTGTTGAGGTGGCCGATGACGGTGTGCCCATTCGAGGTGAGCATCAGCGTGTAGCCGTCAGCTGCCCCCTTGGCCACGCTGGAGGGGCCGGCAAGTCCAGGCCGGTTCTCGACGATCACGTCCTTGCCCCAGCGCTGCTGCAGCTTCTCGCTGACCACGCGGGCGAGCAAGTCGGCCATGCTGCCGGCGGAGAACGGCACGACCATGCGCACCAGTTGCTCCGGATACTTGGCGGCGTCTTGCGCCAGGGCGCCGGTGGCTGCGGCAATGCAGGCGACGACGGCAAGCGCTATGCTGTCAATGCGGGGCATGCGGAACCTCCCTTAGCCCCTCGGCCAGCTTTGCTCGGCGGCGGAGGCGGTACACGCATCATGGCGTCGCCGCGATGGGCCGTCTACGTGAACTTGCAGCGATCCGCGATCGCAGCCGGCCAAGGAACGTCGCCAGGCTCCGCCCCGGATCAAAGCCCTCCGGCAGGTTGTGCCAGGGTCGGGACGACGAAATGGGTCGGCGGCCTGATCTTCCACAGCCGGCGCCACTCCTTGAGCTGTTTCTCGCGCCGGATGGCGGCATCCATGGTCTCTCACGCCCGCTTGCGCGGCGGGCGGGAGGCGGTGGGCTTCTTGGCGATGTCGGCTTCGAGCAGCGCCGCGATGTCCTCGTGGGTGAGGACGCGCTTGTGCAGCAGCGCGTCGGCGATGGCCTGCACGCGATCGCGGTGGCGCTCGATCAGCTCGAGCGCGCGCGTGTAGGCCCGCTGCAGCAGGCCGTGCACCTCGTCGGCCAGGTCGGGGCGGACGGCGAGGAGCTGCTCGGGCGGGCAGTCGCCGTACCATTGCAGGGCGTCCGGCCGGGATATGCCCCACGCAGCGACGGCCTGGAACGCCATCCGGTTGGCGACGGCGAGATCGGACGTGTCCGGCCCGCCGGCGCCGGCGGTGACGTCGCCCAGTAGGACCTGCTCGGCGGCGCGGCCGGCGAGCGCGACGGCGATGCGCCGCTCGATGACGTCGAGCGTCACAGCCTCGACCTCGGGATCGAAGTAGGTCACGGGCGTGCGCAGTCCGTGGTGCAGCAGGGAAATGCTGACGTTGCGCGACACCTGTAGGAGCACGGCGGCGGTGCCGTGCCCGGCCTCGTGGATGGCCATGCGCCGCCGCAGATTGGGCCTGATGCCGGTGGTGTTTTCTTCCAGCACCGCCAGCAGGTCCTCGGATCGCAGCGGCCGCTTGTGCTTGCGCGCGTAGCGGCGCGCCGAGCGCACGAACTTCTCGATGTCGGCGCCGCTCGAGCCGGCGGTGGCGACGGCAACGCCGCGCAGATCGGCAGCGGGGAGGTCATCCCCCAGATGGAAGCGGATGATGCCCTCCAGGTCCTTGGGCGTGGGCAGCCCGATCTCGATCTTGGTGTCTAGTCGGCCCGCGCGCAGCAGCGCCGGGTCGATGCGCTCGGGATAGTTGGCGGCGGCGACGACGATGACGCCCTCGCGCGCGGCGATGCCGTCGAGCGCCTCGTTCAGGGCCGAGACGACGGAGGTCCACCAGCGCTGACTGTGGCCCTTGCCGGCGCGCGCTGGGATCGCATCGAGCTCGTCGATGAACAGGATGCAGGGTGCGCAGTGCTTGGCGAGCTTGAAGCAGTCGTGCATGGCGGCGAGGACGTCGCCGAGGTGGCCATCGCCGGCGCGCTGCCAGTCGGCGTAGGACGTGGCGATCAGCGGGATGCCGCAGCTGGCGGCGAGCGCCTTGGCGAAGATGGTCTTACCGGTGCCGGGCTCGCCGTGGAGCAGAGCGCCGCGGTCGAGGTCGGCCCAGCCGATCCGCCCGGCGACGTATTCGCGAAGGTCCTCCGCCTGGGCTTCGCCCCAGGTCCTCGCCGCCGTCATTCCATGCAGTTGCTCGAGCCGTGGTCCCGCTGGCTTCAATGGTTCGCGTGTGGATTTTGGCATGACACTGCTCCCTCCCCCTCGAGTGCAATGAGACGCACGCCCGTTGCCCGTGCTGGCGCGGCCAGACGGCGCGCCAGGACGTGTGCGTGGATCGATCGAATTTTGGTTGGCTGTGGCCGGACGCGCGGCTAGGCGGCGGTGCGCCGGCCAGGTGGCGCGGGTGTGTGATCAGGGCTGCGGCTGGTGGAACTCCCGGCGGTCCGCCGGCTGCCCGAAAGGTGTCGCGTCATGGTGGCCTCCTCACGCAACGCGTACGGTGCGCACACATCGCGGGCGGGGCGTTTCCGCTCAGAACGTAGGGCGCCATTCCCGCGACTGTCGCTCGTTCTGGACTCGACTTAATCCTACTATCGGTGGTGACACAACCCTGTCGCTTACGCTTGGTCCGGGTTCGTGACAAGATTGCAACTGATTGTTTTTGCTTGTGAATTTGTTACCACAAGACAATAATATCAGGTGCTTAGTGGCTGCGGGTTCACTTTGCTTGGAGTGGGAAGCGTCCCACGAGCACGGCGCTGGTCTTTGTGGTTGCGTTCCCAATCGCTTCGCCATTAGCGTTTTGCGAAACGCGAAAAACACGCAGTCGAGGCCCGAGGAGAACCGACAGTCATGGCCCAATCCGGGGCCCAATCTGGACAAGCCGGCGTAGGCCTGCTGGACAGCATTTCCGAGTTCTGCCGGGTTGCCGGCATGGCCGAGTCCACCTTCGGGCGCCGCGCGGTCAACGACGGCAAGTTCGTGGCGCGCCTGCGCGATGGCGCGCGCATCACGCCCGAAACGTTGGAGCGGGTCAGCGCCTTTCTGATCAGCCGCGGCATCGAGGCACCGGCGGCGCCGCGCGAGCTGATGCCGCTGCTGCGAGTCTCCGCGATACCGCGCCTGGAAACGAAATCCACTGGCGAGGGGGCGCCGTCGCGCAATTTTCGCTTCTTCGACAACCGACAGAAGTACCTGCTGTTCGTCAATACCTGCAGCGAGAAGGAGGTGATCGCGCGCCGCGTCGGCCTGGAGCTGGCGCATCTGCATCCCGAGCCGCCGGCGGTGCGCGTGTTCGACGCCGGCATGGGCGACGGCACGGTGCTGACCCGGGTCATGCGCGAGATGCACCGCAAGTTCCCGACCTTGCCGTTCTACGTGGTCGGCAAGGAGATCAGCCTGGAGGATGCCCGCCTCTCGCTCGCCAAGATGGCCGACCGCTTCCACGAGCACCCCGCGACCGTGCTGGTCGTCACCAACATGTATTACACCGAGGCGCCGTGGCTGGCCCCCAAGGCGCTGTCTGCCGCCACCTCGCTGGTGTGGCACGAGGCGGCGCTGACCGGCGGCACGGCGGCCGAGTTCAGCGAGCAGATCGAGGCGCTGGAGCCGCTGCTGGGGCGCGTCTGGCAGGCCCGCCACAGCGCCAAGACCGGCAATCCCATCTACGAGCGGCCGGTGGCGCTGGTCATATACCGCGACGACTTCCGCTTCCTGCTCGACGACGTGATCCCGCGCCAGGGCCAGGCGCGCGCCGACTACGACCTCGTGATCGCCTCGCAGCCTTATCGCGCCCGCGTGCCGGTGGAGTTCAAGGCCGCCAAGGTGAGGGCCCCTCTGGTGCGCGCCGTGCGTCCTGGGGGCCGGCTGCTCGGCATCCATTCGTGCGGCCGCGATCCCGGCCTCGAGATCGTGCGCAAGATGTGGCCGGAAGAGAACCCGTTCCAGACCAGCCGCCACGACATCCTGCGCACGGTGCGCGCCGAGCTCGGCCGCGACGCCCGCCACTACAACTTCAATGCCTACGCCGACAGCCGCGCCGTGTTCCGCTACGACATGCACACGCTGCCCTCGGAAATCGCCGACAGCATCGGCACGTCCACGCTGTTTGCGGCCTGGAACGCGGCCGTCTACGTCGCCCAGATCGACGACGAGCGCCTGGCCGAAGTGCTGGGCGCGCGCAAATACCTCGACGCCACGCGCGAGGTGCTGCAGGCGCACGGGCGGCTGTGGTTCCTCGATGAGTCCTTCGTCATCTCGCGCAAGCGAGGCTGAGAGAGGCTGCGATGCCCGCGCCAGAGACCGTGACACCAGGCACTGTGACGCCAGACGCTGCCAAGACGGGCGACGACGCGGTCGTCCCCGGCACGCCGGCCGATGCCGCGCCCGAAATCGCCGGGCTTGCGGCCGAGCTGGTCGCCTGCGGCTCGCTCGAGATGGGCGCCGACAGCCCCCAGGACGCGCGCCGCATCGCCGAATTGCTGCCGGCGGGGACGCCGGTTTACGTCAATCACCTGCCGCGCAGTCGGCTGGCGCACACCCTGCCGGCCCTGATGGCGCTGAGTGACGCCGGTCTCGAGCCCGTGCCGCACGTGGCGGCCCGGCGCATTGCCACGCGCGCGGAGGCGAAATCGTTCCTCGAGCAGGCCGTGCAGCGCGCCGGCGTGCGCAAGATGCTGCTGATCGGCGGCGATCTCGCCGCGCCGCTGGGCCCCTACGCCGACGCCGCGGCCCTGCTGCGCGACGGCCTCTTGGCCGGTTCCGGGCTGCAGCAGATCGGCTTTGCCGGCTATCCCGAGGGCCATCCGCGCATCGCCTCAGCCAAGCTCGCCGACGCGCTCGCCGATAAGCTGGCCCTCGCCAAGGCGCAGGGGCTGGGCTCCTATGTCGTGACGCAGTTCTCGTTTGCCCCGGCGCGCATCGTCGAATACGGCGCCGACCTCGCCCGCCGCGCCCCCAACGTACCCGTCTACGTCGGCCTCGCCGGGCCCACCAGCCCCGTCACGCTGCTGAAATTCGCCCAGTGTTGCGGCGTGTCGGCCTCGCTGCGAGCGCTGCAAGCGGAGGGCATGCGCGCGGTGCGCCTGTTCACCCATGTCGATCCCACCGACCAGCTGATCGCGCTGGCGCGCCACGCGCGCTCGGGCAGCCTCGGCAACCTGGTCGGCGTGCACCTCTATTCGTTCGGCGGCGTCGCCGCCACCGCGCAGTGGATGAACGCCCGCATCACCGCCCGCCGCACGTGAGGCATTGCCGCGTCATCCCGGGCTTCATGCCCGGGATCCACCGCGCGCCACACGCCGCTCGACGCGCCTCATGCCGTGCCGTTCGCGCGCATCTCCCCACCTCCCCCTGTCATCCCGGCCTCGGGCGTCAGCCCGCGAGCCGGGACCCAGAACTGCCAACGGGGTGCGCGCGCCTCGCGCCTCTGGGTCCCGGATATTCGCTGGCGCGAATTCCGGGATGACAGCTTCCAGCGTGCTTCACCGCTTCGCGACTTCCGCCACGGGCGCGCGATAGCGCCAGTACGTGCCCTGCTCGGTCTTGACCGCCTCGAACACCGGCGTGCGCTTGTCCGGCGGCCGCTGGCCCGCGGCGATCAGCCGGCTCAAATCGCCAAACAGCAGCGGGTTGCTGGCATAGACGTTGTGGTTGGTGCTCCACAGGCTGGTGCCAAGGCCGCTGATGTCGATCGTCTCCACGCCGGGCACGATCAGCGGCTCGCCGCCGGCCCGCCCGGTGCCGCGCAGCAGCTTCGATACCCACAGCGCGCGGTCGTCGCCCGACATGTAGAGCGTCAGCCTGGCGCCCAGGCCCTTGACGCCCTTGACCAGCTGCCGGAAGCGGTCCTGGTCGACGTCGGGATGCGCCAGGATGATCTCGCCGAGTGCCAGCCCCTTCAGCCCGGCGCCGCGCAGCGCCATCTTCTCCAGCGCGCCGAGCAGCACCTGGTTGCCCATGCTGTGGGCGAGGAAATGCAGGCGCGTGTTCGGCATCTGCCGGGCTGCGGCGTCGAGGAACTCGATCAGGTAGTTGACGGCGATGTCGGCGCTGTCCTGGTCGCGCCCGTAGCCCAGCAGCGCCGCGCTCGACGGCCAGGTGAACAGCAGGCACGCGCCGGAAAAATCGAGATCGAAGGCGATCTGCGCGGTGCGCTTCAAGGCGTCCTCGAAGCCGACGTTGTAGCCGTGCACGAACACGAACGCCTGGCGCTCGCCCGGCGCCTGCGGCCGCAGCCGCGCGCGCACGCTCTCGAACGATGTCGCGGTTTCTTGGGGGACGATGCGCCGGATCGCCAGCACCTGCTCGGAGGTCAGCGCCGCCGCGGACTTGTCCAGCATGCCGACGCCTGCAGCGCGGCGCTCGGCCCGCTGCCGCACCTGCTCGCGGCCGGCCATCACGACGCCGTGGCCGAACACGAGCTGCTCCGCCCGCTCCCCGCCGAATGCCACGGTTTGTTTGGCGCCATCGCGCTGCCGGTTGGTGCCGAACAGGATCGCCAGCTCCTTGATGTCGAACTTCGGGATCGCCTTCGCGCGCTCGAACAGCGGCTCGGCATCGGCCGCCCGACCGTCCGCCCGATAGAGGTCGGCGAGATTCATGAGCGTGGTGGCCACGTCGGGGTGGTCTGGCCCCAGCGCCTTCTCCGCGACGGCGAGTGAGCGCTTGTAGAGCGGCTCGGCCTCGGCGTACCGGCCTTGCGATCTGTAGAGAAGGGCGAGGTTGTTGAGCGTCGTGGCCACCTGGGGGTGGTCTAGCCCCAGCGCCTTTTCCCCGATGGTGAGTGAGCGCTTATAGAGCGGCTCGGCATCGGCCGTCCGACCGTCCGCCCGGTAGAGTTCGGCGAGATTCATAAGCGTCTGGGCAACGTAGGGGTGTTCCGGTCCCAGCGCCTTTTCGCGCATCGAGAGCGATCGCTTGTAGAGCGGCTCGGCCTCGGGGTAGCGACCTTGCGCGCGATAGAGTTCGGCGAGGTTGTTGAGCGTGGTGGCCACCTCGGGGTGGTCTGGCCCCAGCGCCTTTTCCGCGATGGCGAGCGAGCGCTTATGGAGTGGCTCGGCCTCGGGGTAGCGGCCTTGCGATTGATAGAGAAGGGCGAGGTTGCCGAGCGCGGTGGCCACGTCGGGGTGGTCTGGCCCCAGCGCCTTTTCCGTGATGGCGAGATCTCGCTTATGGAGCGGCTCGGCCTCGGCGTACCGGGCCTGCGATCGATAGAGACTGGCGAGGTTGTTGAGCGTGGTGGCCACATGAGGGTGGTCGGGCCCCAGCGCCTTCTCTGCGACGGCGAGTGAGCGCTTGTAGAGCGGCTCGGCCTCGGCGTACCGGCCTTGCGATTGATAGAGAAGGGCGAGGTTGTTGAGCGTGGCGGCCACCGAGGGGTGGTCTGGCCCCAGCGCCTTTTCCGCGATGGCGAGTGAGCGCTTGTAGAGCGGCTCGGCCTCGGCGTACCGGCCTTGCGATTCATAGAGACCGGCGAGGTTGTTGAGCGTGGTGGCCACCTCGGGGTGGTCGGGTCCATGCAGCCTCTCGGCCATCGCCAGCGCGCTTTGGCCAACCTCTATCGCCCCGCCATATTTGCCGGCCTGGTAGAGCTGCCCGACCTGCCGGTTGAGGGCCGCCAGCTCATCAGCGGATTGCGCACGCGCCGGGAGCACCGCCACCCATCCGGCAACCACCACAAGCAAAATCCCAAAACCAAACCGGAAAGCCCGCATCCCGCCTTCCCTCCCGCGCGTAGGTGTCTGACCCTCCGGGTCAGATACCATTACGCCACGCCCACAATGAATGTCGGCACTATGGTGTCAGACCCGGAGGGTCAGACACCCATCCGAGCCTATCGCACGCCCCTGTGGCGGGCCAGCGGCGCCGCCAACCCACCCTGCTTGTGGCCATCCCGACCCCGGCGTACTATTTCTCCCGGGGGCATGCGGGTGTCAGACCCTCCGGGTCTGACACCATGACGCGTGCAATGCCACTTATCAGGAGGGCCGATGTCCAACGCCCTGACGAGGCTGTCGAGGCTGCTCATTCTGTTCGCCGCGCTGCTGCTCGCCGGTACGGTGCAGCCGGCCGCGCCGGTCGCCGCCGCTGAAACGCAGATCGCCGCGCTGGCCGAGCAAGCCGCGCCCCAGCAGCGCTCCGCCGCCCCTCAGCAGAAGATGTCGCAATTCCGCTGCCCCGGCGGCCAGCTCGTGTTCCTGACCCGCGCGTGCGGCTGCAACGGCGCGTGCTGCGCCTGCGCGGCGAACGCGCGCTACCTCAACCACTGCACCTGCCGCTGCGAGGCCGCGCCCAGCTCGTGCAGCAAGGGCCACAGCGCCGGCAATCCCTGAGTGAGCGGGCCCTGAGCGAGCGGCCAAGGCGCCTCAATCGCACGGCAGCCTGATCACGCCGTCGCCGTCGCGCCGGCCGGCCCAGAGCTGGTCGGCGACCTCGGAGGGCACCGAGCCGTTCTGGATCAGGATGCTGCGCGCGCGCGCCACGTTGGGGTCCACCTCGGCCTCGGTGGCGGCCTGCGGCAGGGCGACGGGCTGCTCCGCGCACTGCCCGCGGCTGTGCCGGTTGATGATGTCGCGCATGCCGGCCGACAGCGTCCACCCCAGCGGCAGCCGGAAGTAGTCGTAGTTCAGGCGCACGTTCAGCGGCGGCCGCGACGGGCACAGGCCGGGGATGACGCCGGCCGCACCGCCGCCGACGTTCGCCAGCAAGGCCGCCTCCGGCCTCATCGGCGGGCAATCCACCATCCGGCTCCAGTCGCGCATGGTGTTGGCGGCGACATAGCCGCGCCGGTCGCGCGTGTTCAGCATGGTGCGCAGCGGCGGCGTCAGCTCGTCCACGGAGATGGGGATGGCGGTCGCCGGCGGCTGCGCCCCGCCGATGACGATCACGTGCACCGTGATGTAGGGGAAGCTCGCCTCCCCGGTGGGCTTGACCTCGTAGGGTCGCAGCGCGTTCCTGATGACCGACAGCGTCTCCACGCCCGAGCCCTCGAAATAGGCTCCGTCCACCAGCGCCAGGCGGTTGTCGCCGACGGTTGCTGCCGGCAGGATCCACGGGAAGCGGCCGCTCAGGCTGACCGCCGCGCCCAGCGTCAGGTCTTTGCCCGACAAAGCCGGCTGCATGTAGAGATAGCCGATATGGAAGCCCGGATCGTCGATGTCGGGGCCGAACGGCGACACCACGATCTGGCGCCCGTCGTTGACGCTGGTGGTGTTGAGCAGCAGCGCCGGCCCCGCGTCGTCGGTGCGCCAATGCGACAGGAACGGCCCGGCAAACGGGTTGGCCTCCTTGCCCTCGACGCGGTTCCAGGCGTGCACGATGCTTTCCTCGAAGGCGCGCCCGCGGCTGAACTGCGGCACCGTCAGGGGATAGGGCAGGAATCGCTGCAGCAGGTCGGCGAAGAACGCGCGCGCCACGATCGGCGCCAGGAAATCCTGCTTGAGAATGTCGTCCACCTTCGTCTCGAACACGGCGTCCGGGGCGACCCGGCAGGGCTGCCAGGGGCCGTTCTTGGCGTGCTTCTTGGCCAGGCTCGTGAAGATCGACCCGCCGAGGCTCCCGCCCGATACGCCCGAGATGGCGAACACGTGCTGGGCGAAGTTGGGGCAGCGGTCCTGCAGGCGGGCCAGCACCTTGGCCGTGAACTGCGCCGCATAGAGCCCGCCGGCCTCCGCCGCGATCAGATACACGGGGTAGGGCTCGCTCTGGTAGGCGGCCCGGTCCTTGCGCTCGCGATGCCACTCCATGAAGGCATACTGCAGCTGGATCAGCCCTTCGCCCCGGCCCGGGCTGTCGACCAGGCGGGCGCGATGGCCCTCGCCCCGGTCGAACACCGCCAGGATCAGCACCCACACCAGCAGCAGCGTGATGAAGGGCACGCCCAGCCGATCGGACCACGACTGCAGCCCGCTCAGCGTCACCAGCAGCACGCACAAGAATAGCAGGAAGGCCGGGAGCGTTCCGAACGCCTGTGCCAACGGGGCGGACGCCGCCGGCGCAAACGCCAGGCAGACCATGGCCAGCGCCGCCCCGTACCACAGGATGCGCTCGAGCGGGCCGAAGGCAAAACGGTGCGGCTCGCGCGGGTCGCCCCGCGTCCACCAGCTCTCGAGCGGCGGCAGCAGCAAGAACAGCAGGGCCGCGATGGCAATGCCGCCCGCCGCGAGCTGCAGGTACTGCTCCGCGGCGTTGATGCGCTCGAGCGTCTTGTCGATCTCGCCGTCGATTCCCTTGGGCAGGTCCGGCAGCTCGAGGGCGGCCAGATAGGCCCCGGCCGCACCCGCCGTCAGCAGCAGGGCCCCGCACACCGCCGGTCCCCACCGCAGCATTGCAGCGAACAACCGGCGATCGGCGCGGGCCTCGACAGCCTCCACCGCGGCGCGATGGCGGCCGACGCGATAGGTGAGCAGCGCTGCCAGCAGCAGCAGCACGGACGTCACCGAGATCTGGAACCAGGTGCCGGTCTCGGCCAGCGCCCGGTAGAGGTCGCGCACCTGTGCGGGCAGCGCCAGCGTCACGAACGCCAGCAGGGGGACGAACCAGCACACGCGCAACACGCGCAGCGCTGCAAAGAACTGCTCGGGACCACGTCGGTCGAGTTCCATGGTCGCCATTCTAGACGAGATCCCCCGCCAAAGCGTCGCCCGCCGGTCACGCGCCGCAAAAAAGCGCCCGATCGGCCTCCCGTGGCGATCGCACGCGCGGCGGGCTAGGCTGTACTTGGTTGGCGGTCGGACACGATTCGGTGCGGCGCATCTGAGGGCTCGGGGTGGTGGGAAGCACGCAGTCTCGTCGGCGCTGGGCGCGGGTATGCCTGCTGCTCGCGCTTGCGCTTGCCGTGTCCGCGCCAACCCCCACCCACGCGGATCGCGACCCCACGCCCGAAGAGTACGTGCGCAAGGTCGGCGGCGACGCCAAGATCGTGCCGGTCGGCCAGCTCCTGATCGACGGCCACAAGGTCTTCTGCGGCACCCGGCCCACCGTGCTCGACAGCAAGCTCGACGACTACGGTGCGGCCTTTCAGGGCTTCGTCATTCTGAACCCCAAGCTGCTGGCCAAGATCAAGTCGCTGCCCGTCAAGCTGTGGATCCACGCGCACGAATGCGGCCACCAGTTCCGCGGCCCCGACGAGGAGGTCGCGGACTGCTTTGCCGTCCAGCGCGGGCGCCGGCAGGGCTGGCTCACGCCCGAGGCGCTGGAGGACGTCTGCGCCTTCATCGCGCCCGCCAAAGCCGACAGCGTGCACCTCCAGGGCGCCAAGCGCTGCGAGGCGATGCGCGCCTGCTACGCCGACAAGTCCATCCGGTAGCCGTCGACCTACCCCGCCAGCTCCTTCAGCCCGCGCCGGATCAGCTTGGCCGTATCGGCACCCTCGCCGAGCTCGGCCATGGCCGCCGCCACCGCCTGGCTCGCCTGCCCCGGCTGATAGCCGAGGTTGGTGAGCGCGGAGACCGCCTCGGCGGCGGCGCTGTTCTCGGCTGCAGCTGGTCCGCCCTTGCGCCCCGAGGCCGGCAGATTCAGCCCCGCCACGGACAGCGCCGGCGCTTTGTCCTTCAGCTCCGCGACGATGCGCTGGGCGAGCTTCTTGCCGACCCCCGGCGCCTGCTCCACCGCCGCCCAGTTCTGCAGGGCAATGGCGTTGGCCAGGTCCTGCGGGGAGAGCGTGCTCAGCACCGCGAGCGCCACCTTGGCGCCGACGCCCTGGATGGTCTGCAGCATGCGAAACCACGCGCGCTCGACCTCGCTGGTGAAGCCGAACAGGCGGATGGCGTCCTCGCGCACGTGCGTCTCGATGGCGAGGCTCGCCTCCTGCCCGAGGCTGAGCGCGCGCAGCGTGCGCGCCGACGCGCTGACCTCGTAGCCGACGCCGTGCACGTCGATGATCACGTGCGCCTCCCCCACCGCCTCGACGATGCCCTTGAGTTTGCCGATCATGCGTGCGCTCCGACGATGCCTCCCGCGCCGACGCGTCCCCCTCCCCTTGACGGGGAGGGGCTAGGGGTGGGGTGTTCTTGCGACAGAATAGTTCGAGGCGCCAATGCCGCGCGGCGGCCGGCGACCCCCACCCCCGACCCCTCCCCGCAAGGGGGAGGGGAGATCCAGTGTCGCGTGGGTCTCATGCTTGCGTCACCGATGGGGAGGACCGCGTTGAGCTATCTTGCCCATGGTAGTCGACCACTCTTCGGCAAAGCAGGATGAAGTCGGAATGACTAAGGTCGCTCTTCGCATCGTTTGTCCGCCAGGCACAAATCCTGAAATCAGCTGGGCCAAGTCCGTCACCAACATGATCAACAGTCGGTAAGAGCGCATATCTGGCCTTGTACGTGCGGCGGCCAGCTTTCGATGCCTCGTTGTCGTAGGTACCGATGAGCTCCCAATGCAAGGATTCTCCGGTGTACCAATCTCGTCCTTGGCATTCGAGAACTGCGCGGTGGATTTCGATCATGTAGGCTTGCCGCGTGGCAGAAGCATTTCCGCGCTTCCGATCGCGCCTCACGTGCTGCGCCTTCGTATCCAGCCAATCAATGTATTTGCTCTGACTAATCCGACCTCTCAGAAAGCTAGGCAGTGGGTATTTTCGCGACATTAAGGCCACCTCAGCATCACCGCACCGCCTCCGGCCGCACCTCCCGGGCCGCCAGCGCCCGCGCGCTGGTGCGGTGGCTCGCATGACAGATCGCGATCGCCAGCGCGTCGGCCTCGTCGGCGCTATCGAAGCGCGCCTTCGGCAGCAGGAAGCCGATCATGGCCGCGATCTGCCGCTTCTCGCCGTGGCCGGTGCCGGTAACGGTCTTCTTGACGACGTTGGGCGGGTACTCGGCGATGCGCAGCCCCTTCAGCGCGGGGACGAGCAGCGCCATGCCGCGCGCCTGGCCGAGCTTCAAGGTGGCACGCGCGTCCTTGTTGACGAAGGTCTCCTCGACGGCGGCCTCCTGCGGCGCGAAGCTGGCGATGACCTCGATCAGCCCCTCGTACAGGGCGCGCAGCCGGTAGGCCAGGTCGTCCTCGGCATCCGAGGTGACGAGGCCGCTCGCCACATACGAGAGCCGCGATCCCTCCGCCTCGACGATGCCCCAGCCCGTGCGCCGCAGCCCCGGGTCGATGCCGATGATGCGAATCGAATTCGTGCGCATGGCCGGCACGCTAGCACGAGCGCGCGTGCGCCACCTGCAGGCGGCGCGCACAACCCGGCGCGCGATCCGTCAAGCAGGTCTCTCCTCACCCCGACCGGCGCTCGGATCCGAGGCACGGTCCGCTTCGGTCTCTTGCTGCTGGATGCTACACGTTGCAGGGAAGAACTGTACGCAACTTGCCCCAATTTCAGCTCCCTCCTGCGACACGCAAAACAAGAAGGGGCGAAACTATCGCCCCTTTTTGCGTCACTTGAAGAGCCTAATTAGAATTTCGCGGCAAGCCCTATCATCACCGTGTGCACGTCGACCTGCATCCTGTCCGTGAAAGTGAACGCCGGAGGCGGGCCACCAAAGACGTTGGTTCCCTGAGTTACCGCACCATCATCGAGGCGGGTGAAGCGGTACTCCAAGCGCCCGAGAAGGTTGGCGACCAACCGCATCTCGGCCCCAGCACCCACTGTCCAGCCGCCCCGCGTTTTTTCGTAGTCTTGAATGGCGCCCGCAGCAGGGGCGTTCGTGAGGTTGATGAACGTGCTCGTGTGTCCCCAAGCCCAACCGGCGGTCCCGTAGATCAGGGTCGAGCCGGCAACGAAGCCAAGACGGCCGCGGATCGACCCCAGCCATTCCAAATCATCCTGTCGGAGGTAGGTGTTAAGAGGGTTACCAACCTTGAAGGTGCTGCTGCCATTAATGCTTGCGCCGTTGAAGTCACCCTCAAAACCGATGACGAACTGGTTCATCTGGTAGTTGCAACCGCCGAACACACCGCCAATGAGGCCTGAGTCGTCGTGGCTGTAGGTGGTGACATTCGTCGGTGGGAAGAACGGAACGAAACTTTCGACGCCCGAAACCTCCTGTCGGCCCTACCCCGCCTGGAGACCGGCATAACACCCAGTCCACGAAAATCTCGAGTAAGTACCGTCCTTTATGCTTCCAGGGGGGCCCCCGGCGTCCGCACCGGTCGTAGCCAACGCGAATGCAAAGGCCGCAGTCAATCCCAGGAGCGCAGTACGGGAACTTGTCATGACAACCCTCACGCTACTCACGTTCCAACTCGAACGTGCCCAAAACCCCGTCACCTCTCGTCGGCGGCGGGCATCGGCTGCGACGGCTCGCCCGCCAGCAGCGCGCCGATGTCGAGATCGTACGCCGTCGCGCTCATGGACTTGGTGGCCTGCTCGAACTGCCGTGCCCAGATCGTGCGGCGCAGGCTGCGCGCATAGGCGTCGAATTCCCGGTTGCCGGTGAACATCGAGGTTCCTCCCAGTTCTGGTGCTGCCGGCCCTCTTCTCGTGCTGCCGGCAAGTCGCGCCTCGAACGCGCCCGCCATGCTTCACAGAGCCCGCCATGCTTCACAGAGTATGAAGGTAACCGCAGAGTCTCGATGTTTCGTTGATCCGCTCCAGACATTTTTAAGCATCGCGGCCGCCGGCAGTCTGCAACGCGACCCCACGGGCCGCCGCCCGGCGTGCCTATCTCTTGGCGGGAATCGACGTCTCCAGGTCCCGCAAGAATCGATCGGCCGTCTTGGGATCGATCGCCTCGAGCCGCTTGAAGACGTCGCGAGCCGCGAACCGCTCATCACCGGACGTGCAGCCGTCATAGCCCCGCAAGGCGTAGCGGTTGAGCTGCGCCAGTTGCGCGCCGGTCAATTCCTTGGCGACGCCGGAAGCCATTCTGCCCCAGAACTCCTTGTAGTCGCTTTCGCATTTCGGCGTGCCGCTGCCGATCTGCGCCGCCGCGGTGCCGGCGAGCGCGGCGGCAGCGAGAACCGCGACTGCAACACGCTTCATGTCAGTTCAGTCCCCTTGCGGCCCTCGACGACAGCCCGACCGTCATTCTCCAGGTGGCCCTTGAGCTGCGCGAGGCTGCGCCGCAGCCACGTCTTCACGGTCGACACCGGTCGCCCGATCCGCTGCGCGATCTCCTCGCGCGTCATGCCGTGATGATAGACCAGCAGGATGATCTCCCGCCTTTCCGGTTCGAGCAGGTCAATGCAGGCATGCAGGCGCCGCCACGCCTCGTTTTGCTCGAGGCTGGCGAGCGGATCGTCATCGCTCGGCAGGTGCTGGATCGCCGGACAGTCGTCGAGCGATTGCGTCGTCTTGCGCTTGGCCTCGTCCAACGCCCGGTTGCGCGCGATGGTCGCCAGCCAGGTGATCGGCGAGCTGCAGGCCGGGTCGTAGTCGCCGGCGCGCTGCCACACCCGCAAGTAGACGTCCTGCAGCACGTCATCGGCCAGCTCGCGCCGCTTCACGATGCGAACGACGATGCCGTAGAGCTTGCGCGACGTGGACGCGTAGACCATCTCGAATGCCGCCGCGTCTCCCCGGGCGATCCGGGCGATCGCATCGGCGAGGTCGGGAGGCGTCTTGGCCGTGGCGCGAGCCGATGCGATCCGCGGCCGCGGGGCGAGCGCTGCGCGCGTCTCGGCTGGCGCCACCGCGTGCAGCGGGTGCCGGCCGACCACCGAACCGAAGAACGTGCCGACCGGTTCCAGGACCGGCTGGCGGCCGATGCCGTCGGCGGTCTTGGTCGTGGCAGTACGCATCTGTCGCCTCATCGTTTGGCGGCCCTCCAACCCGCGCAGGCTCCGGCGCTTGCCGGCGCGCGCCGGGCTCGTCCCGATCCTGCGGCAGGATGCACCAAGCGCGCGCCCGCCGCCGAGTTAATCACTGTGAAGCCCTATTTTCCAGGGGGGGATTGCTGAGGTCTCGACGTTCCCGGAGGCCGTTTCAGATCGCGCGCCGAGTGAAGCCCGGAGAAGCCGGCGTAATCGTGGCAAAGGCCGCTAGCGTGCTGCACTGCACCCAACGACGCATTGGGGGTTATCCTCGGTCTACGCCTCCTTTCGGCGCCCTTCGAGGGCGATCGTCGGTCTCCCGCTGCGCGCGTTGCGAAGACTTGCAACCACATGCTCGGCACCTGGGCGCCGCGCGCCTCACGCGGCCGTCAGCTTGGCCATCACCGCGTCCGACACCTCGAAGTTGGAGTAGACGTTCTGCACGTCGTCGTCCTCCTCGAGCCCGGCGATCAGCTTGAGCATGCCGGCGCCCCTCTCCTCGTCGACGTTGGTCGTTTGCTGCGGCTTCCACAGCGCTTTGGCCGACGCCGGCTCGCCGAGCTTGGCCTCGAGTGCGCCCGCCACCGCGCCCAGGCTCTCGAAGGAGCACACGATCAGGTGGCCGCCGGCATCCGACACCACATCGTCGGCGCCGGCCTCGATCGCCGCCTCCAGCACCGCGTCGGCCGAGCCTGCGGACGCCGGATAGGCGATCTCGCCCACGTGCGCGAACATGTGCGACACCGCCCCGGTGGCGCCGAGGTTGCCGCCGTACTTGGTGAACGCCGCCCGGACGGCACCGCCCGTGCGGTTGCGGTTGTCGGTCAGCGCCTCGACGATGACGGCGACGCCGCCCGGCCCATAGCCCTCGTAGCGGACCGCCTCGTAGCTGGCGGTGTCGGCGCCGGCCGCCTTCTTGATGGCGCGCTCGATGTTGTCCTTGGGCATGTTCTCGGCGCGCGCCGCCTGGATGGCGAGCCGCAGCCGCGCGTTCATGTCGGGATCGGGGGCGCCGTATTTCGCCGCCACCGTGATCTCGCGCGCGAGCTTGGCGAACAGCTTGGCACGGGCCGCGTCCTGGCGGCCCTTGCGGTGCATGATGTTCTTGAACTGCGAATGGCCGGCCATGCGGGTCTCACTGCCAGGAACGCTCGTGAACCCACGCTTATAGATGCCTCGCCGCGCCAAATCCAGAATGCGCGCGGACGCGCCGCTTCGAGCGCCGCAAACCCTTCGGCGCCGGACCGCGCGCCCATGACCCCACTGCGACCGTCGCGGCTAGCTCGCGTCATATGCGAAAGCTCAGCTGGTCAATGCCGCACCGCACTCGGCCCGTCAGCTCGTAGGAGGCTTGGTTCGCCGAGATGTGATGCGTCAAGCAACTGGCTTCCCGCATGAGGCGCTGCAGCACTCCGGCCCGGCGCACGGCGCTCGCACCGGAAACATCGTAGGCGGCACGGACGATGTCCGCTCCTCTTTGCGTTGCCGTGACGGCGGCCACCCGCGCGGTGATGCGCATGTCAGCCGTCGCCGGCTCGCCGCGCAATCCGCTTTCCCAGACCGCGCTCAGGGCCTCGCGCAGACCCGCGCGGCAGGCGTGCCAAAGCCCCTCGGCCGCCTCCAGGCTGCGCTGCGTGGCGGGGTGCTCGAGGAGCGGCTTTTGCGTGTAGCGGTCGGTCTTGCCGCGCAACTCGTTGCGAGCCTCGTCGAGTGCCCGACGTGCCAGCCCGAGGTGCGTGGCGGCGGCGCAGATGGAGATGAACCAGGTGCCCGGCACGAAAACAGCGGCCGGATAGGGGGAACCGGGGACGGCCTGAAGGCCAGGCGAACGTACGCTGCCAAGGGACGAAGACATCATGGAAATGCACATCGTGGCTTCCCGTCCCGGCAAGGCCCACAGGGTCCCACGTCTCCTCTATCACTGCCTCGCTGACAGGGGCGAGCGCGGCCACCATTCGAGGCGCGCCCTTCGCGGTCGGGGACAGGCTCACCATGCCGCCGACGAACGTGGCCGCTGTGCACCCGCTCTCGAAACCCCAGCTCCCGGTAATTCGAATTCCATCGGCTTGCTCGACGACCTGCACCCGCGGAAGGTTGCTCCATGCGGCGCAAGCGCCCGGGTCGGAGAAAAACTCGTCGCGGAACCGCGGCTCGGCAGACGCATAGATCAATCCCGCACAGATGTTGGCGTGAGCCGACACCCAGCCCGTCGAAGCGTCGGCCTCGGCGAGCGTGATGACCATTTCGAGCCACTGCATTAGCGAGCCGCCGAGCCCCCCTGCATCGGTCGGAACCAGGATCTTGAACGCCCCGGCGCGTTTGAGCTTGTCCGCGAAGTCCGGTGTGAGCTTGCGGCGTTCTTCGAACTCGCCAGACCTCGCTTTTGCTTCGGCTGCCAAGTCGGGAAGGGCCGCCCACAGATCGCCCATACTGGTAGAGCGTTGCTCTGACATCTAGGTCCTCGTGCTCGGTTCAGTGAAGAAGCTGTCCGGCCGAAGCCCCAATCATCGCCCCCGACGCTGGCGGCATCCAGTCCTGGAACTGTACCGGCTCCCCAAATCTCACTCTGGTCAGGCGCCTATGGCCGCTCAGCCTTCTGGCGTCTTGGAACGGCTTCAACCGTCCGCGACGAGCCGGCTGCCGACCGCTACAGTATCTGTACCCTCTGTCAGAGCATCGCCGCGGTGGAGCAGGCCTCTCGTACCCGAGCGCGGCGAACGCCGCCCCACGTCACAGGCTGTCGATCGCCCCCAGCACCGTGACCAGCTCCTCGGCCGTCAGTCCGCCGTGGTGGCCGTGGAAATCGTTCTGCATCAGGCCGCGCTCGCGCCACCACACGAACTGGCCCAGATACGGCAGCACCAGGATATCGCCGAGCCGCCGCCGCAACTCCGGGCTGATCGGCCCCGTGCTGCCGTTGATCTGGCCGAACAGGCCCTCGGCGAGGCCAGCGTCCATCGGCATCACCAGCGCGACGCCGTCGAGCTCCCGGCGCAGCAGCGCCAGCACGTCGTCGCGGCGCTCCGGCCGCACGTGCAGAAACATGTCGCGCGGCGAGCCGTTGGGGTAGATCGGATTGCCCGTCGGGCTCAGGGGCGGGCAGTCGGCCAGCTTGGGCCACCGCTCGTTGATGTAGATGGTTGCGGCGGCGTCGGCGCCGACGTGGCCGTGGTCGGCGGTGAAGAGGTAGAGCGTGTCGGGGCTCGCCACGTCCTGGAAGACTTCGTCGAACGTGTGCCAGAAGCTCGCGATCTCGGCTGCGTGGTAGCTGGTGCCCGGCCCGTGCACGTGGGCGATGGCGTCGATGCCGGCCCAGTAGAAGTTGAGCCACGCCTTGTCCCGCATCCCGACCAGCGCTTCCTTGAGCTGCACCATGCCTTCGGCCGGCGTGCTGTGGCGGATCACCTCGGCGCCGACATTGGCGACGCGGTTGTAGGCCGAGTCCGCGTAGCCGCGGTGCGCGAACTGGATCGAGCGCACGCCCTGCCTGGCGAGACGCTCGTGCACGGTCTCGTGCACCGCCATCAGCTGGCGCGGGTCGTAGCCCTTGCGCAGGCACCCGTCGGCGGCGCGCGGCCCCAGCGGCGAGAAGGCGAGCGACTGGATCACCTCGCCGTAGGCCGGGATATAGATGTTCCACTCGTAGAGCGCGTGCGCGGCGGGCAGCACGCCCAGGTTCATGGTGGTGACCGACGCCGCCGTCGTGCTCGGAAACAGCGCCGAGATCGGCGTCAGCGTGCCGGCTTCCGCTACGCGTCGCGTGGTGCGGAAGCGGTCCTGGTGCTGGCGCCAGAACTGCCAGCCAAACGAATCGAGGAACACCAGCACCACCTTGCTCGGCCGCGGATAGGCGCCGCCGAAGCAGTCGGGCGGCAGCAGCGGGCCCCGCCGCACCCCGGTCAGCAGGTATTCGATGGTGTTGGGGATGTTGCCGAACGAGTAGTCGTCGTAGATCGGCTTGAGGAGCCGCCCGTCGCCCAGCGGCAGGAAACGCGCCAATGGGCCCGCATTGATCATGGCAGCGCTCCCCGACTCGATTGGGCAGCATCATCGCCCGCCGGCCGTGCCCGCGCCAGCGCCTCTCGCGGGCCCCGCTCCAAGCAGGCTTGCGTCGCCGCCCCAACGCATGCACCGCCGCCATGCCCCGGAAGCTGAAGAACGGTAGGCACGCTATGTGCAGGATGAGCCTTCTGTACGCGCGACCTCCGGTGAATATGCTAGTTTTCAATCCTACGAGCTGAGTCTTTGCCAGCGGGCAATTCCTTATGATGAAGCGCCGCAAGTTCGTCACCCTTCTCGGCGGTGCGACAGTGGCATGGCCGCTCGCCGCGCGTGCGCAGCAGCCAGCGATGCCGCGCCGCCTACCTCTCCCTCCGCCGCGGAACCTGCCTTGGCCGTTGAAGCCCCTAGGGAGCGCGAAGACCTCGCTGAGCTATGACGAGTTCGGGCGAATGGTGATGCACATCCGGCACGATCTTCTAAAAGGAATCTCCCCCGAGATGGTCGCTTGGTGGTTCGGCAATATTGACGGCGACATCGAGCTGGAGGGGACGCGCCTCAACAAATACCTTGTCTGGCATCCCCAGGATCATATCCTTTGGCAGCTCGCCCAGCCCGGCCCGGACGGGCGCGCGAGCGTTGGAGCGAAGTTCCGCATCGTTGAAGCATTCGGTAGGAACACGGATTTCTACATCGATATCACCGACACGGTGACGCGGTTGGATGTGACCGGAATAACGCTTGTCGGCTACAGGCTGGGTCAGCAGGTCTCGCGTCTCAACCACGACTTCGTCGCTGTCGAGGGCGGCACGCAATATGTGTCCACGCTGACGATCGGGACCGCTTTGCCGCTGGCGAGTGCGGCCCTCAATCGGCTCATCCACCGCAGCATGTTTACCGAGCCGATGGGCTATGCCTGGCTCCGACACAATGTTGAGGAAGTGGGCCTACTCGAACACATCATCCCACGCATCTACGCGGGCAATCCCCGGCACTGAAGCCTTCTTGTCGCGCGATCGGGCCCGGGTTTTGCCTGCCAGCGGCGGCCCATTTTCCGCGTTACGAATGCTGCAATGGGTCAAATCCGAGCGTTGCCCGGGCTTGGCGATCGCGCTCTACCTCCCCACCAGCGCCTGCGACAGGTCGGCCAGGAGATCGTCGGGGTGCTCGATGCCGATCGACAGGCGGACCGTGGCGTCGCCGACGCCGATGCGTTTGCGCACGTCGGCCGGCACGCCCGAGTGCGTGGTCGTGGCCGGATGGCAGGCGAGCGACTCCGTGCCGCCGAGGCTCACCGCCAGCTTGAAGATCTGCATGCGGTTGAGGCAGCTGAACGCCTTCGCGCGCCCGCCCTTGACGTCGAACGAGAAGGTGGATCCGGGAGCCGTGCACTGCGCCTCGTACACGCGGCGCTGCGGCGCGTTCGCCGGCAGGAACGGCAGATAGTGCACCTTGGCCACCTTGGGATGGTCGCGCAGGAACTCGGCAATGATCTTGGCGTTGCTGTTGGCGCGTTCCATGCGCAGCCCGAGCGTCTCCAGCGAGCGGCCGATCATCCAGCAGGAATGCGGGTCGAGCTGCGTGCCGACCGCCCCGCGCAGGAGCTTGATCGGCTTCATCAGCGCCTCGCTGCCGAGCGCGGCGCCGGCGATGAGGTCGGAGTGGCCGCCGACATACTTGGTCAGCGAATACACCGACACGTCGGCTCCCAAGGCGAGGGGATGCTGGAAGACCGGGCCGAGCAGCGTGTTGTCGCAGACGATGATCGGGCGATGCTGCTGCCGCGAGGCAATCTCAGTCGCAATCTGAGCCACGAGCTTGATGTCGACCATCGTGTTGAGCGGGTTGGAGGGCGTCTCGGTCATGATCACGGAGACTCGGCCCTTCGCCTCGGCGGCCGCTGCGGCCGCCCGCAGGCTCGTCTCGTCCACGCCATCGGCAAAGCCGACCGCGTCCACCCCGTAGGCCGTCAGCGTGCGCGTCACCAGCGTCTCGGTGCCCCCATAGAGGGGTTGGGAGTGGAGGATGACGTCGCCGGGTCGAATGAAGCTCAGAATCGTCGTGGCAATCGCCGACATGCCCGACGAGAACAGGATGCAGGCCTCCGCCCCTTCATAGACTGCCAGGCGGTCCTCGACGATCTCGCTGTTGGGGTGATTGAAGCGTGAATAGACCAGGCCGGCCGTGACGCCCTGCGGCGGCTCGCTGCGCCCAGCCGCATAGTCGAAGAAGTCGCGGCCCTCCTCGGCCGATCGGAACACGAACGTGGATGTGAGAAAGATCGGCGGCTTGACAGCGCCCTCCGAAAGCAGCGGATCGTAGCCGTATCCCAGCATCAGCGTCTCGGGATGCAGCACGTGGTTTGCCAGCCGCTGCTTGCGGTAGCGACCTTCCTTCATGGCCCACCTCCAGGTGTTGTCCGCAAGGCTAGAGCAGGGTCGCTTCGGATTGAACGACGCCAGTTTCACAATACACGTCTCGGCCGAAGCGTGAATCCTGCTCTGGTATAGTGTTCAGAGCGAGATTCACGTTTCAGGCGGAAGCGAAGCGCTTGCGCCTGAAACGATCTCGCTGTTAATCGCGCGTAGCTGCTGACGCGTCGCCCGTGGTAACGATTGCCGGGGGCGACGACGTTACTATGTCTGGTCGTTTGGAGAGCGCCGTGCCGGAGCGAACGACACAGGTGTCGGTGACCTTCCTGCATCCCTTCTCTCTTGCCGGGGTGGATGGGGAGCAACCGGCCGGGGTGTTCACGGTCGAAACGGTCGAGGAGCCGATCGACGGTCTGTCGTTTGCCGCCTACCGGCGCGTGTCGACCACCATCGTTCTGCCGTCCCCGCACTACGGCCACGCCTCCAAGCAAGCGGTCACGATCGACCCCCGCGACCTCGAAGCGGCCAGGAAGGCAGATGCAGAGATGGCGGCGGCAGCGAATTCAGCTTGAAAGCAAGGCGGCCTGACCTGGGCTTGTAGGCCGGCCCGAACAGTGCGACCTTGTCAGTGCATGACCGAAAAAACACCCCCGGCAGGCTGGGTCGTCCAAGTATCCATCCCTGCGCCGCTCGCCCCGCCAAGGGCCGAGGGCACCCGTTGGCTTGGCCCCGTCGTGTTGGGCGCGCCATCCTTCCAATACTTCAACGTGGCGATCGCGGCGCCCGGCAAGGCCATAGATGCGACGACCAAGCATTTGGCCAAGGGCAAGGCCAAGGATGACGAGATGAGCGTCGTCAGGGGACTGTCGGCTGGAGAGATTGCCGCGCTGAGCCTCAAGGCCGGCGAAGTCAAGCCCGCCTGAGCCGGCGCTCGCAGCGCCTTGAGCCGCGAGATTGAGCCCGCCACGGGCGACCCGCGCCATCTCGCTGCCGCGCACATTAACCTTTCATTAACCGATTCCGCCCTAGCGTCTGCCCATCGGATCGGCGCCCTACTGCCCGTGGG
>Ga0247727_10001008_pt1 | contig 68503 bp, 60 predicted proteins | sample WisWelCaveWW1625_FD_202498 | JGI IMG/M metagenome (GOLD analysis project Ga0247727, IMG submission 202498) | Biofilm microbial communities from Wishing Well Cave, Virginia, United States - WW16-25 | ecosystem: Environmental > Aquatic > Deep subsurface > Groundwater > Cave microbial mat | place... | reverse complement strand
CGACCACATCGAGAAGCCGCATGTGCTGGCGGAGAGCGTACCGCCCCGGGGTGCGCACCTCTCCCATGAGCGTCACCCACTGGCTGCGGTATTCGCGCACCTCGACGCTGACCTCCGGGTCCACCAGGAATTCGGTGGCGAGCCTCCTCGTCAGCTCGGCATCGATCTCGGCGACGCTGCGTCCCTCGACCTTGAGGTCGCCGACCAGCGGGAAATTGACCGCGCCGCCGGTGCCGACCTCCACCGTCTTGACCAGGTCCTCGTGCCCGAAGACCGTGATCTCGAGCTTGTCGCCCTGACCTACGAGATAGTCCCCGCCGGCTTCCGTGCTGTCCGTCCTCGGCGCCAGGAAACGGATGGCCACGCCGTCCTCGCGCTGCTCGACGCCCGCAACCACCGCGGCGCGTGGCGCGAATCGCAGGGTGACCGTGCCCCGCGTCCCCGATGCCGGGGCCTCGACGCGCACGGGTCCCATGAAGGAGACCGGCGGCTCGTACCGCGGGTCGAGATGGCACTCGACATTCGCGAAGCTCAGGACCGGATCGCCTGCCGGGCCCAGGTCGAGAATGAAACGCGGCACCGGTCTTGAGGTGACGATCCGGACGGTCGTCTCGCCGGACTGAATCTCGAAACTCATCGTCTCGAGCACCCCCGCCCCCGGGTCGGGAGGCGCGGCCCCGGCCGGGACCGCTCCGACCAGACCCGCCAGGACCAGTAACGCCGACACCCGTCCGAAAGTCGTTTTCGTCATCACAGCCAGCCGACCTCGATGCGAAGGAAGAGACGATTCACGCTGTATGCGAAGGGATCCCCGAAGCCGTCCGTGTCCGCCTGGAGAATGTTCGACGAACGGGACTGGCCATTATAGCCGACGAACCAGCGCAAGGTCCGGGAGATCTGGAAGCCCACCCCCGTATTGACGTGCCAGGCACGGTCGCGCCGGCGCTCCCCCTGCGAAGGGCAGACCAGGGCGCTCGAGGCGTCGACGGCGCAGTAAGCGCCTTCGAAGCCGGTGATGTCGAGAGGATCGGAGTAGGTGTTGTTCTCGAACCCTCCGCCGACACGCCAGTACCACGACGCTCCGGCCTGGCGGGTGAAGTCGACCCCCAGGGCACGGTTCAGGTAATAGTTGTTGTTGAGGTAGAAGGACGAGTACGGCTGGCGGCGCACCATGAAGGACATGCGCGTGACATCGCTCAGCAGCCAGGTGGCGGTGGCCGAGAGCACCGGTCCCCGGTAGTTGCTCTCGGAGCCGCCGATGTAGTTGACCGCCTGGTACCCGGCGCTGACGGACGTCGTGACCGAGCGATTCAGCACCTGATACAGGCCGATGCCGGCGCTCGTCTCCTCGACGTCGATCAGCTCGACCTCGGGAGAGAAGCGCTGCTGCTCGGTGTCGTTGTTCCCGACGTAGGCATAGGTCGTGGTGGTGTTACTCACCCTGTAGTTGTAGCGCGCCTGCAGGCCGTGCCCGCGGTAGTTGTAGAACGAGGCCTCGTCGCGGTCTTCGAACTGCACGCTGTTGTAGTTCCAGACCACCGACACCGCCTGCCGCGCCCCGATGTTCATCCCCACCTCGACCGACGGCGTGTTGCTGCGGAACGGCACATCGCCGAACGTCAGCTCGCCTCCGGGATCGACGGCGCGCAGCTCCTGGGTCCCCCGGACGAAGCGATCACGGAACGCGGTGTAGAAGCGCGGTCCCAGCCGCAGGCGGCCGTCGAGATCGAAGTTCTGGCTCCACTGGTCGGAGGGCTGGTAGGCCTCGGTGCTGTAGTTGCGGAACAGCGGCGCGTACGCCATGCGGACCCAGTTGTCCCCCATCGGCAGGTCGAACAGGAACTTCGGCTGCACCATCAGCTCGCGCGAGCTCACGATCGCGCCCGGGTTGTCGAGATCGTCGCTCGTGAAGAAGATGTTGTCGTCGTGCCCGTAGTCGAATGTGACCGACGGGTAGACGTTGAACCGCCCCCATTCCAGCCCGGTGCCGATGGTCCGGAAGGACTGGGCGCGGGCCGCCACCGGCACGAGCGCGGCGACCACCAGGCCGGCGAACACGGCGCGCGTGAGAATGGACCGCATCACGCCTATCGCTTCTTCGCGGTGATGTCGACGATGTTCTGGAGCGCCGGCTCGCGGCCTTCGGCCAGCGGCCCCAGCGGGGTGTAGTCGGGGACGAGCAGGCGCAGAAGACGGAGCGCCTCGTCGGGGGCCTCCTGGCACACCGCCCCCTGGATGCCCGACAGGTGGCGCCAACCCGATTCGTCGAGGGGCTCGACGCCGGTCAGAACCAGGATCTTCTCGTTGTCGGTCTGCAAAGCGGTCTCGCTCGACGCCTGCAGCTCCTCGTGCAGCTTCTCGCCCGGCCGCAGGCCCGTGTAGACGATGCGGATGTCTTCGTCGGGCCGCAGCCCCGACAGCTCGATGAGGTTCCGCGCCAGATCGGCGATGCGCACCGCCTCGCCCATGCGCAGGAGGAAGGTCTCGCCGCCGTCCCCCATCGCGCCCGCCGTCAGCACGAGTTGCACCGCCTCCTGGATGGTCATGAAGTAGCGCGTCGTCTCCGGGTGCGTGACCGTCACCGGTCCGCCGGCGGCGATCTGCCGCCGGAAGGTCGGGACGACCGATCCGTCGCTCCCCAGGACGTTGCCGAAGCGCACCGCCATGAACCGGGTCCGGCCCCGCGGCAGGCTCTTCACCAGCCGCTCGCCCAGCCGCTTGGTCGCCCCCATCACGCTCGTCGGCCGCACCGCCTTGTCGGTGGAGATGTAGATGAACCGCTCGACCCCGAACTCGGCGCTGACCTCCGCGAGCCCCCGGGTGGCGAGGACATTGTTCTTGATCGCCTCGACCGGGTTGTGCTCCATCAACGGCACGTGCTTGTAGGCGGCCGCGTGCAGCACGACCGCGGGCCGGTGGCGCCGGAAGATCGCCTCGAGCCGCTGCCGGTCCGCGATGTCCGACACCAGGACCGCCAGGCGCGCCACCGGATGACGGGAGCGCAGGTCATTCTCGAGGTAGAAGAGGTTGTTCTCGTTGCGGTCGAGGAGGATCAGCTCCTCGGGCTCGCACGCCAGGACCTGTTGCGCGATCTCGCGCCCGATTGACCCGGCGGCGCCCGTGATCAGCACCCGTCGCGCTCGAAGGCTGTCCCGGACGGTCACCTGGTCGAGACGGACGACATCCCTCCCCAGGAGGTCCTCCACATCGACGGCACGTATCTGGCCGATCCGCGCCACGCCGCGCTCGATCTCACCGCGGGTCGGCACGGTGCGCAGGCGCGCGCCCGCGGCGCGGCAGACCTCGAAGATCTCGCGCATCCTCGGCGACGAAAGGTTCGGGATCGCCACTATCACTTCCCGGATCCCCAGTGACTCGATGAGCGCAGGAAGGTCCTTCCTGGTGCCGAGCACAGGCACGCCGTGGATCTTGACGCCGCGCTTGTCGGGGTCGTCGTCGACCAGGGCCAGTGGATTGACGTCGGCATCGGGGCGCTTGCGCAGCTCCCGGATGAGCGCTTCGCCGGTGTCGCCGGCGCCGATGATCAGGGCACGGGGCGCCGCGGAACGCCGCCGCGCAGTGTAGAACTCGCTCGTGAAACGCGGCGTCAGTCTCAGCATTCCCGAGAGCATGGTGAGAACGAGAGTGCTGATCAGTATCACGGCGCGCGACACGCCCCAGAAGCCGAGCACGTACATGCACAGCACGAGCACCGCCGTGCGCAGCGCCACCGCCCGCGTAAGACGGTAGAGATCGTCGAGCCCGGCGTAACGCAGGTACCCCTGGTACAGCCCTGCGGCCAGAAAGACGATCGGCGTGACGACGAGATCGAGAGCCAACAGCTCGAGATTGTGGTACTGCCGAAGGGTGAGCTCGGCCCAGTCGAAGTCGAAGCGCAGGAGCGCGGCGAGCACGTTCGCCAGGCCGACCGCGCAGAGGTCTCCCCCGAGGAGCATGAGGCGGCGCCGGCTCATCGGAAACAGGTCCATTTCGAATGCCCTGCCGCTCGCACCCGGAGCCACTTACAAGGGCTGCCGGGTCAACGCTTTAGAAGGGTTGCCGTCTATATACCGCCAGCCCCCGGGGCTGTCAAGCGCATCCCGGGCGCTTCCCCGCTACTGGCGCGGCTCCCAGGAGGGCGTGTCGCGGCGCAGCGCCAGCCGCAGGAGCCCCGTCATCCCGGCCACATGAATGACGACCATGTAATAGGCAAGATAGGCCGGGTTCGGGTGCCAGCCGAGGCTCCGCGTGAGCCCTCCCAGCGCGGCCAGGGCGTAGAACCCGATCTGAACCAGCGCGACGGGATACCGCAACACCTCGGGCAGAAAGGGGGTCGCCACCGCCACGGCGACCAGGGCCGGTCCGCCCATCCAGCGGAGCACGCGGTGCGAGAGGCACTGATAGACCACCAACCACCTGCCGGCCGGGATCGCCTCCCCGATGACTCCGACCATGGATCGCATGCCGAACGAGGCATGGCGGCGGCGGCGTCTCATCTCGATCGCCTCATTGGCGGTTTCCTCCGAGCACACCGCCTCGGGGTCGTACAGAACGAGACGCCCGGCGATGGCGATGCGGATGGGTATGACATCGTCACAGAACATCAGCGGATCGACCGCCCGGAACAACTCGCGCCGGTAGGCGTAGATCGAACCGTTCGCTCCCAGCAGCGAACCGAGCCGGCTCTCGAGGCGCTTGATCCAGCCCTCGTATCCCCAGTACACCTTCTCCCCTTCGCCGGCCGCCTGGGAACCGGGATTCACATACGCCAGCCGGCCGCAGACGCAGCCGACCGCCGGGTCGCGGAAGTGGCGCACGAGGCGCCGGATGGCGTCACCCTCGTACATCGAGTTGGCGTCCGACATGACCACGAGGTCGCTGGTGAGCGTGCCGACGACCTCGTTGAGACAGGCGACCTTGCCACGACGCCCCGTGAACCTCCGGAGCACCACGCCGCGATCGCCATACGTGCCCGCGATCGCGTCGGTGGCGTCCGATGAGCCATCGGAGACCACAACGATGCGCAGGCGATCTTTCGGGTAATCGAGCGCCAGGCTGTTGTCGATCTTGGCCTTGATCCATCGCTCCTCGTTGTAGGCCGAGATCACGAGCGTGACGGTCGGCGTCACGTCCGCGGTCTCGTGCTTGTCGCGGCGAGCCCGGATCATGCCCAGAGCCACGAGCGACAGGGGGTAGCCGACATAGGCGTGCAGCAGCACGAGGACGGCCAGCACGAAGAGGATGGTCATCGGCGTCCAATCCCCGCGACGGCCGCGATCGTCTTCGACACCAGAAGGAGATCCTGCACCAGGCCGGCGCCCCTGACGTAACCGAGGCTCAGCGCCAGCTTCCGGGGCATGACCTCCTGCACGTAGAAGCGTTCGCGCGCGGCCTCCGCCACCGAGCCGAGGAGATCCTCCTCATTGCGGTACGCCAGCGAAGCGGGGTCCGTCAGACCGGGCCGGACGGCGAGGACCTGGCGCTGCTCCGCGTCGTACAGGGCGACGTAGCGCCTCACCTCGGGACGCGGGCCGACGACCGACATGTCACCCGCCACGATATTGAGCAGTTGCGGCAGCTCATCGATCTTCGTCCGGCGGAGGAAGCGGCCCACCGGTGTCACTCGCGGGTCGCCGCCGCCGGTGATCGCCAGGCCCGGTCCAACGTCGCCGCGCATCGAGCGGAACTTGGCCAGCAGGAACGGCCTCCCGTCGCGCCCGATGCGCTCGTGGCGGAACAGAACGGGCCGTCCCATGGTCGCCAGGATCGCCGCCGCGAGCAACGCCATGAACGGGGAAAGGACCACGAGCGCCGGGATCGACAGCAGCAAATCGAGTGTCCGCTTGGTCGGGCCGCGCCCATAGCGGACGCCCGGCGCCATCATCTCCGGTGCCGCCGGGCGAGGTCACGGAGCGTCGCGCCGATCCGGTCGACCGCCGTATCCGACAACCCCGGGTAGAGCGGCAGTGAGATGGCCCGTGCAGACTGGCGCTCGGTTTCGGGGAAGTCTCCGGGCCGGTGGCCGAGGTTCTTCCGGTAATAGGTGAACAGGTGCAGCGGCTGGAAGTGGACGCTCGTTCCAATGCCACGTTCGCGGAGCGCTTCGATGATCTGATCGCGCCCTATTCGAAGGACGTCGCGGTTGACGCGAAGAATGTAGAGGTGCCAGGCGTGCGTCGTGCCCTGTGCCTCGGGCGGAGTGTCGTAGGCCTCCTCGCCGGCCAGCAGGCGCGTATAGCGCCGGGCCAGGCGCCGCCTGCGCGCCTGCATCCGGTCGAACCGGGCGAACTGCGCCAGACCGAGCGCGGCGGCCAGGTCGGTCATGTTGTACTTGTACCCCAGCTCGACGACGTCATAGCGCCAGGACCCGGCGCGCGAGTAGCGCTTCCAGGCGTCGTGCGTCAACCCGTGCAGGCTCAGCCGGCGGACCCGCTCCGCCAGGCGCCGGTCATCCAGCGTCACCATGCCGCCTTCGCCGGTCGTGAGGTTCTTCGTGGCGTAGAACGAGAAGCACGTCATGTCGGCGATCGCGCCGACGGCATGGCGGCCGATCGCCGTGCCCAGCGCGTGGGCGGCGTCGTCGATGACCGGGATTCCCCGCCGCCGCCCGAGGTCCATGATCGGCTTCATGTCGCAGGCGAGTCCGGCGATATGCACCGGCACGATGGCGCGCGTCTTCCGGGTGACGGCCCGGGCGACTTTTTCGGGGTCGATGTTGAGCGTCACGGGGTCGATGTCGGCGAAGACCGGCCGCGCGCCGAGGTAGAAGATTGCCTCCCCGGTTGCCGCGAAGGTGTACGGCGACGTGACGACTTCATCACCGCGCTTCACACCGGTCGCCGTCAGCGCCAGGTGGAGCGCCGCCGTGCACGAGTTCACAGCAACGGCGTGACGGGCGCCGACCCGATTGCGGACCTTCTCCTCCAGGAGCGCGACCTTCGGCCCGGTCGTCAGCCAACCCGATCGGATCGACTCGCCGACCTGGCGGATCTCGCTCTGATCCGTGCATGGCACGTGGAAGGGTATGAACGTGTCCTTCACTCTCGACCCCCGACTGTCGCCGCGTCCAAACCGGCCCGCTCCTCCGTGACCGCCTCCGGTGAAACGACCGGGGCTTCGCCACGGACGGCCGACTGCCGCGCCAGCCGCCCCAGGCTCAAGGCGATTCCGAAGAAGATGTACAGGTACTTCTGCTTCTCGATGTTGCCCGACAGACCGGCTATCAGCATGACCACGATGGAAATCTCCACGGCTATCGCCTGCAAACCGATGATCTCCGATTCTCGCTTCAGCGCGCGGGCCGCCAGACCCGCTTCCCTGATCGCGGCGGCGCACAGCAGCAGGTACAGGGTGAGCGCAGGTATCCCGGCCTCGGCGGCAATCCCAACGTATGAATTGTGGGATGCCAACTGGCGGCGGTTGAGCAGCATCCCCTGACCGTACCGAGCGAGGACCTTGAGGAAGTTGCCCGGCCCCACGCCGACGATCGGGTGATCGCGGATCATCTTCACACCGGCCTTCCACAATTCGACCCGTATGCCGAAGGTCTCCTCCTGGTGCCGCACCGAGGGGATGATGCTCTCGACTCTCTTGTAGAACGTCTCTGGCAGGAAGGCCGAGATCAGGATCAGCATCGCGGCTGTTGCGCCGAGCACAAGGTAGCCGCGGGTCTTTGCGAGACGGTAGCTGATCAGCACGAAAACAACCACAAGCGTGATGTACCCCGTGCGGGAAAAGGTCAGCGCCAAGCCGAGGAACAGTATCGGCAGGGCGATCAACAGCCACAACCGCTCGCCCGCGGAAGGACTCATCTGGTAGAGGATGTAGGCACAGACGATGGCGATGTCGAGATAGGTCGCCATGGCGTTGCGATTCAACACCACACCTGCGGATGTCTCCCGTAGGCCGAGCGCATACAGGGTTATCCCATGGGCCGCGGCGATCGTCGTCCAGAAAACGATGGCCCGATAGATGCCACGCACCTTCTCGACGCTGTCGATGACCGACCCGACCATGCACATGGCGACGCCGAGCTGGAGGAAGGTCAGAACCGGCGCCACGGCCAGGTCGGCGTCGAACGCATACATGATCGTGAGCGCATTCCACCCGAGGAACGCCAGCATCAGCAGGATGATCGGTCCGACCTTGAGGTTGATTCGCCGGTTGACGGCGACGTTCAGGAACCACCCGGCGAAGATCACCGCGCCTGCCAGCTTGACGGCGGTCAGGCTCCGATCCGCGTAGACCAGGTTCTCGACGTAGATGGTCGCGATGAACAGGTGCACACCGACGTCAGGTCGCAGCACGAGGAATGGGATCGCGATACCCGCTGCGAGGATGGCAACGATGATCTCCGGAGACACATCGAGCCCGATGAGCGCGATACCGAGAACGGCCACGCCCGCGAGCCCGCCCAGGGCGAGCACCGCCCTGCCGCTCCCTGCATCTCGAAGGGTCACTGCCCCTTCCTCACCAGCGCCTCGCAGAGGGTCTTGTAGACATCCTCGGGCACACGCGACCGCCTGAGTCTCGAGCAGGCCTGCCGCGCCGCGCTGCCGAGATCGGGGTGCCGCTCGTAGAAGCGCAGCAAGGCCAGCCAGGCGGACGCGTCGCCGGGATTCAGGTTGGCCGACGCTTGAAACTGGCGCTCGGCCTCCTTGATCACGCCGTCCCCTTCGAGCGCCTCCGCCAGCGCGTGGAAGAACCGCACCTGCCGGGGATCCAGCTCGCGGGCCCTCCGGAGCGCCTCGATGGCCTCCTCGGTCCGGCCCGCCTTCAGTCGCGCCTGTCCGAGGTAGTACCAGAGAGACGCCGACTCCGGAAGGGCGTCCGCGGCGCGGGACAGATGATCCATCGCGGATGCATAGTCCCCCAGGGAATGGCTCGAAATACCATGTCTGTACAGGGCACCGGGGTTCAACGGGTTCATCTCCAGCGCTCTCCGGAGATGCACCAGCGCCTCTTCATGCCGGCCCTGACCGGCCAGGAAACGGCCCGCGTCGCACTCGATCGCATCGTCGGGGATCATCGAGTTGATCCGCAGGGCATCGCCGAACCCCGCGACCGCCGCATCGACAATCTCGGGCTCGAGCCGCGGCCGCGACAGGTAGATGTGGCCCTCCAATACGGGATACAGCGCCACCGCCCGCCGCACGTGTGGAACTGCCAGCGCGGCGAGCCCCCACTGACTGAACTGCTCCGCCAGCAGATCGTCGTAGATGTAGTTGCGCGGCTCGCGCCGGGCCGCCTCCCGCAAGGCGGCGACCGCCATTCCTTCCTGCGGCAGCAGGTTCTCGAGCGGGTCGTCGGACAGGGTCGAAAGATCGAGCGGAGTGGCTCGTCTCAGGGAGAGCGCCTCATGGGTGTGGACGTCTGTCGCCAAAGACCAGAAATAGGCCCGGTACGGCGCCGAGGCGAGCAACGACGAGACGATTCCACGGGCGACGCCGCGAACCTCGTCCGCCTCGATCGGGAGCTCGATCTTCGCCCCGATGTTCTGCTGATCCAGGCCGAAGAGAAGGACCTCCGCCTTGTCGGTCATGATCTGTACCGGGTCGGAGCCCAGAGCGGAGGCCCTGTCGTAGAACGACCACGCCTTGATGGAGTCTCCGGCGAAGTAGGCCCGCTCGCCGATCAACCGAACGAAGCCGGCGGCGCACCGGCTGCCGAAATAGACCGTCTCGACGGCGATCAGCATGGCGATCACGACCACGCGCACGCGTAGGTTCACGGCTCGCCTCCGGCATCCCTGGCACCCCGGTGCATGCCCACGAGAACGCCCGACAGGACCGCGAAGAGGAACCCGTTGGCGCCGATTTGCAGGTTGAAATCGACGAACGAGTGGAGTGCGATGGTGAGCAACGAGATCGCCACGCCCACGCGGAACAGGCTCAGGGGGCCCTCGCGAGCCCGCAGCGCCGGCCACCAGAAGCGCCGGATGAAGACCACCGCCGCGGCCAGGAACAGCAGCGCGCCGGGCAGGCCGGTCTCCCACAGGAGCTGCAAGTAGTCGTTGTGCGCGCGGTCCCAGCGCCGCCCCGAACCGGCCGGAGTGAATGGCGCGAAGGAATCCTCGAACGTACCGAGTCCCGATCCGGTCTTGAGGAACGGCCCGACGTTCTCGGCCATCGCCTTCCAGACCACTGCGCGGGACCGGAACGAGGCCTCGTTTTCGATGGTCCGGTAGGTGCCGATCTGATCGCTGATCACGTCGGCGCCGATCCATGCGATGAACGCCAGCGCCACCACCACGAGGACGCCGGCCACCGACCAGGTCAGCGCACGCGAGGCCAGTCGCCGCGACGCCAGGATGAAGAGGACCAGGGTACCGAGGGCCGTTGAGAGGATTCCCCCTCGCGACAGGCTGAAGAACAGCGCCACCACCAGCAGGGCGGCGCCGAACAGGGCCAGGCCGGCGCGGCCCCACTGTTCCGAGAAGAGCTCGTCGCTGCTTTTCGCGAAGCGGCGCTGCTCCACGGCGTAGAGCGCGAGACACAGGGCGACCGGAATGACCATGCCCACGTAACCGGCGAAATGGTTGTGATTGACGAACGGGCCGAAGGCCGAGGTCGAGGGAACGCGCCGGAACCAGTAGATCCGGCCGTTCCAGGTCAGGTACTGAACCAGGCCGAAGAGCGACACGGCGAACGCCGTGACTGAAATGCCCAGGAGCAGGAAGAGCGACCGGTCGGGGCGCCGGCTCCACCAGGCCACGAGACCGAACAGGCCGGCGAACGAGACGACGAGCAGCAACCGGTTGCCGGTGTCGGCAGGGTTCACGCTCACGGGGCGGCGGGGGGGCACCACGGGGTTGAGAAGCGGATCCGTCGTCCCCGCCTCGCGAGCCGAAGGGTTTGGGGCGCCGGCGGCCACATCGACCGTCGAGTACATCTCGGCCGCCCTCGGCGACAGGCCGCGCAGCCAGTCGATCGGCAGCGGCACGATCTGCAGGGCGCAGAAACCTGCGAACAGGGCGACCGGGATCTCGAGGCCGGTCCTCACGCGCGACTTCACGGGCACCTCTGCGTTGCCGAGCCCGGCACGCAGAACGGCGACCAGGACCAGGGTCCAGATCCCCCACTCCATGATCGCGATGGCCCACGCCTCGACAGTGCCAAAGGCGAGGGGCGTGTACGCGATCAGGAACACCAGCCCCCAGCGCAGGACCCGATCGCACCATCGCGCCAGGCGTTCGGTCGTCATGCCCGCACCGCCTCGGGGATATCCCGGACACGCTGCACCGCGTCGCGGCGGCAGATGAGCACGGAATCGCCGGAGCGCACAGCCACGAGGTCCGCGACGCCGACGAACACCGTCATGCCGCCCGGGTTGATCGCCTCGCAGCGGCGCGCATCGATCGCCAGCCGTCCGCCGAGGGCGCGGCCTCCCCACGGTTGCGAAGCCAGCAGCCGGGCCACCGAGTTCCAGTTGCCGAGGTCCGACCAGCCGAAGCGCGCCCGAACAACGACCAGTCGGCGGGTTTTCTCGAGAACGGCGCGGTCGATCGGCTGCGCCGGAATCCGCTCCATCGCCGCGCCGCCCACCACCCATCCCTCGGGGCGGCGGCGCATGGCGGCGCGCGCGGCGCCTCGCGCCAGGCGCGGGGCGTGGCCGGCCAGGGCCGCGAGGATGGTCGAAGCGCGCCAGACGAAGATGCCGCTGTTCCAGAGATAACGCCCGGAGCGGACCATCCGTCGCGCCGCGTCGGCGGCGGGCTTCTCGATGAACGCCTCGACCGGGGCCAACGCGGCGGGACGGGGCATGAAGGCCGGCCGGATGTAGCCGAATCCCGTCTCCGGTTCGGTCGCGGGGATGCCGATCGTCGCCAGCACGCCGGCGCGACGTACCGCGGCGACCGCGGCGCGGATGGTTTTCAGGAAACCCGGTTGCGAGTCGATCCAGCTATCGGAGGGCATGACAACGAGGATGGCGTCGTCATGGCGTTCGCGCGCCCAGCGGGCGGCCAGTGCCACCGAGGCGGCGGTGTTCCTGCCCTCCCCTTCGAGGATGATCCGGTCGGGTGCGAGCCCGATACCCTGGGACCGGACCAGAGCCGCGTGCCGGCGTCCGGCCACAACGATGGTCCACCGGGGTCCCACGAGGGCCGCGGCACGCGCGACGGTGCGCTGGAACAGGCTGCGGCCGCCGAACAGGGGGATGAACTGCTTCGGTTGCGTGGCGCGCGCCAGCGGCCACAACCGCGTCCCCGCGCCACCGGCCAGGATGACGGCATACACCGAAAGGTCCTTCGCGTCGCCCATCCGGCCGCCCTCAGTCGAAGAACCGGTACCGGACGATGCAGGCGATCGCCGCGAAGCCGTCCTTCCAGGTGATCTTCTTGCCTTCATCGTAGCCGCGTCCGTGGTACGAGATGGCGACCTCGTAGATCCGGCAGCGCTGCCGCGCCACCTTGGCAGTCACCTCGGGCTCGAAACCGAAGCGGTTCGAGCGCAGGGTCAGGCGCCGCAGGACCTCGGTACGGAAGACCTTGTACCCGGTCTCCATGTCGGACAGGTTCAGATTGGTGAAAATGTTCGAGAGGGTGGTCAGGAAGCGGTTGCCGACATAGTGCCAGAACAGCAGGACGCGATGCGACTCGCCGCCGAAGCGCGAGCCGTACACGACGTCCGCCTTGCCGTCGAGGATCGGCTGCAAGAGGCGCGGGTAGTCGGCGGGGTCGTACTCCAGGTCGGCGTCCTGGATGAGGACGACGTCGCCGGTGGCGCGCCCGAAGCCGGCGCGCAGCGCCGCCCCCTTCCCCCGGTTCCGGTCCTGCATGACCACCACGGTGTCGGCGTCGGTCAGGCGGCTCAGCAGGTCGCGCGTCCCGTCGGTGGAGCCGTCGTCCACCAGGATGATCTCCTTCTCGTACGGAGTCGCCCGCACACGATCGAGGGTGTGACGGATCGTCGCGATCTCGTTGTAGACCGGGATGACGATGGAGACCTTCATGCACCGTACGCGGCGGCCGCCCGCCGCAGCCCCTCCTCGAACCCAATCTGAGGCTCGTAGCCGATCCGCTGGCGCGCCAGGTCGATGCTGGCGAGCGAGTGCTTGACATCGCCGGCCCGGGCGGGACCGTGGACCGGCCGGACCGGCCGGCCAACGATCCTCTCGATGTGGCCGAGGAGGTCGAGGAGCGTGGCGCTCGCGCCGCAGGCGATGTTGCAGGCGACCCCCGCCGCCGACGGGGGCGCCTCGCAGGCCTTGAGGTTCGCCTGCACGGCGTTGTCGATGTAGGTGAAATCACGCGACTGCCGGCCGTCGCCGTGGATGGTCGGCGGGGTCCCGGCAAGCGCCGCCGTCATGAACCGCGGCACGACGGCGGCGTACTGCGACTCGGGGTCCTGGCGCGGGCCGAAGACATTGAAGTAGCGCAGCGACACGGTCTCGAGTCCGTACAGCGCCGCGAAGACCGCGCAGTACTGCTCGCCCGTCAGCTTGCTCACGGCGTAGGGCGATCGCGGCGCCGTCGGCATCGTCTCGATCTTCGGCAGGGTCGGCGAGTCGCCGTAGACCGACGACGACGAGGCGTAGACGAAGCGCGCCACCCGCGCGTCGCGGGCGGCAATGAGCAGGTTGAGCGTGCCGGTGGCGTTGACCTCGTGGCTGGTGAGCGGGTCCTCGACCGATCGCGGCACCGAGCCGAGCGCCGCCTGGTGCAGGACGTGGGTCACCCCCTGCATCGCCCGGGTCACGACGGCGCCGTCGCGGACGTCGCCTTCGATGAACAGCGGCGCGGGGGCGCCGGCGACGCGGGCGCGGAACGCCGCGGTGATGTTCTCGCGCCGGCCGGTGGCCAGGTTGTCGAGGACGACCACCGCCTCGCCCCGGCGCAGCAGCGCCTCGACGAGGTGCGAGCCGATGAACCCGGCGCCGCCTGTCACCAGATAACGGCGCGCGCTCATGACGGCCGGCCGACGGCGGTGTAGCGGAAACCCAGCGCGCGCATGTGCCGCGGGTCGTAGACGTTGCGCAGGTCGACGACGACGGGCGCCTTGAGGGCGGCCTTCATGCGGTCCCAGTCGAGATTGCGGAACTGGTTCCACTCGGTGGCGATGACCAGCGCGTCGCACCCCCTGGCGGCGTCGTAGGCGTCCTCGGCGTACTCGATTCCGGGCAGCGCCTGCCGGGCCTCGTCCATCGCGGCGGGATCGTAGGCGCGCACCCGCGCGCCCGCCGCGACGATCTCCCGGATGATCCGGATTGCCGGCGACTCCCGCGTGTCGCTGGTGTTCGGCTTGAACGCCAGGCCGAGGAGGCACAGTTTCTTCCCCTTCAGGCCGCCGGCGGCGCGGGCGATCTTCTCGACCATGCGCGGGATCTGCTCGTCGTTCACTTCGATCACCGCCCCGACCAGCCGCCCGGGCAGCCCCTTCTCCTTCGCCATCCGCAGCACCGCGAGGGTGTCCTTCGGGAAGCACGAGCCGCCGTACCCCGGGCCCGGATGGAGGAACTTCCTGCCGATCCGGTTGTCGAGCCCCATGCCGCGGGCGACCTCGTGGACGTCGGCGCCGACGGCTTCGCACAGGAGCGCCATCTCGTTGATGAACGAGATCTTGGTCGCCAGGAAGGCGTTGCTGGCGTACTTGATCATCTCGGCGCTGACGACGTCGGTCACCACGAACGGCGTCTCGATCAGGTACAGCGGGTTGTAGAGGTCCTTGAGGATGGCGATCGCCTGCGGGTCCTCGGCGCCGATGACGATGCGGTTCGGGCGCATGAAGTCCTCGATGGCGGCGCCCTCGCGCAGGAACTCCGGGTTGCTGGCGACGCTGAACGGCGCCGGGTGCGCCTGGTTCCCGGCGATGAGCGTGCGGATCATCGCCCCCGTGCCCATCGGCACGGTGCTCTTGGTGACCACGACCTTGTAGCCGTTCATGTGGCGCGCGACGCTCAGGGCCACCTCGCGCACGAACGAAAGGTCGGCCGCGCCGTCGGCGCCCTGCGGCGTGCCGACGGCGATGATCACGACCAGCGACTTTTCGACGGCGGCCTTGACGTCGCTGGTGAACGACAGGCGCCCCTCGCGCATGTTGCGGCCGACCAGCTCCTCGAGGCCCGGCTCGAAGAAGGGGACCCTCCCCTTCCGCAGCATGGCGATCTTCGCCTCGTCCTTGTCGACCCCCATGACGTTGACGCCGAACTCCGCGAAACAGGCCCCGGTGACGAGCCCGACGTACCCCGTTCCGACCACCGCGATGTTCATTTCCGGTCCCCCGCGGTCGGGGCGCCGGCCGCGGCCGGGGCGCCCTCGCCCGCGCTTCGATACCATTCGACGAACCGGGTCAGGCCGTCCTCGATCGTGACCTTCGGGTCGTAGCCGAGGAGCCGGTGCGCCTTGTCGACGTCGGCCCAGGTGGTCACCACGTCCCCGGGCTGGTCCGGCTGGCCTTCGACGGCCGCCTTGCGGCCGAGCCGCGTCTCGAGGAGGGCGATCAGGTCCGTCAGGCGGGTCGTCCGGGAGCCGCCCAGGTTGATGATCTCGTATCCCTGCACGCGCTCGATGGCGCGCAGGATGCCGGCGACGACGTCGGTGACGTAGGTGTAGTCACGCCGCGTCGAGCCGTCACCGAACCGCGGCAGCGGCAGGCCGCGGTCGATGAAGCGGGTGAACTTGTGGATCGCCATCTCGGGACGCTGGCGCGGCCCGTAAACGGTGAAAAACCGGAGACAGAACACATTGAGGCGGTAGAGCGCATGGTAGGTCGCGCACAGCAGCTCGCCCGCCCGCTTGGTGGCCGCGTACGGCGAGATCGGCTTCTCGACGTCGTCCTTCTCGGCAAACGGCACCTTGGGGTTGTTGCCGTACACCGACGACGACGAGCCGAACACGAACTTGCCGACGTTGTGCCTGCGGCAGGCCTCGAGCAGCACCACCGTCCCGTTCAGGTTGACGTCGCTGTACAGGAGCGGCTGCTCGATCGACGGCCGCACGCCGGCGCGCGCCGCCAGGTGGACGACCACGCCTATACGGTGGCTGCCGAAGATCGCCTCGACGCGCTTCTCGTCGCGGATGTCCCCTTCGACCAGGGTGAAGCCCGGACGCCCGGCGAACGCGGCGAGGTTGCGCCGCTTCACCGCCGGGTCGTAGAAGGCGTCGAAGTTGTCGAGGACGACGACATCGCGCCCGTCGCGCAGCAACGCCTCGATGAGGTGCGAGCCGATGAAGCCCGCCCCCCCTGTGACCAGGATGCCGGTCGTGCTCACGGCGTCGGCCCCGGGGAGGGCGGCGGCTCCTCGGCCGCCGCCTCTGCGCGCTCCTGCGCGCCCTTCTTGCCGTAATGCCGCAGCATCCCCTTGCCGATCCTGCTCTTCTGGATGCCGGCGACGATGTCCCGCAGTCCCTCGTAAACGTCGGGGTCGTTGACCAGCCCGCCGATCGAACCTTCACCCGCGTCGATCTTGCGCAGGATCGAGCCGATGTGGCCGGCGGCCTCGTCCACCTTCTTCAGGAGACTGTCGGCGTACTCCTTGTCGTTCACCAGCCGCCCGACGACGCCATCACCCTCCGCCACCTGCTTCGCCGCACCGCTCATCGCCTCGACACCCTGGTCGACCCGGTCGAGGATGCGGCTGGCTTTCCCCTGCGGATCGGTGAGCTGCGCGACCATGCCGTCGGGGTTGTCGAACCGTTCGAGCAGCGAGCGCAGGCGGGCGAGCGAGGCGTCGAGGTTCTCCATCTGCCGGCGCGCGTACACCGGGTCCGACAGCATCGCCCCGGCCAGGCCTTCGCCCTGGTCGATCCGTTCGAGGATTCGCCGCAGGGACGTGAGGCTGCCCTCGAGGTCGGCGACCCCCTGCCGGCCGAATTCAGGGTTGTGGATCATGTCGTGCACGACACCCTGCCCCCGGTTCATCGCCACCAGGACGTCGCGGAGCGAGGCGGTGATCTCCTTGACGTCGTCGGCGATGCTCTGGCTCCGCTCCAGGGTCTCCTCCCAGGTCGACCGCCCCGAGGCGATGAACTCGCCCGGCGGCAGGACCGGCTGCGTCGGATCGCCCGGCGTCAGCTCGATGTACTTGTCCTGCGAAAGATAACTCAGCGACTTGAGGTAGGCCACCGTCCCGGCCCGGATGCGGGGCGCGAAGGCCCGGTCGACCTTGAACGTCACCTTGATGCGGATCTCGGCCAGATCGGTGGGGAAGGTGACCTCGTCCACGGTGCCGATCTGGACCCCGACGAGGCGCACCGGCGACCCGGACACCAGGCCGCTGGTGTTGTCGAACCGGGTCCAGTAGGCGTTCTTGCGCACGAACATGCGCGATTCCTTGCTGATCGCCAGGACCCCGAGGGCGAACAGGACGAGCGCCAGGGCCACTACGATCCCGACCCACAGTTCCCGCGAGACCCTACGAGGCATGGCGGTTCCCCCTCCCCCCGCTCAGGAAATGGCGCAGCGCCGGCTCGGGGCTCTGTCGCGCCTCGGCGACCGTGCCGACGAAGCGGGTGAGCCCCTCGTACAGGAATGCAATCCGATCCCCTACGAAGAAGGCGCTCTCGATGTCGTGCGTCACCACGACCGTGGTGACGTTGAGCCGCGCCTGCATGTTGCGGATCAGCTCGTTGATGGTCATCGCGGTCACCGGGTCGAGTCCCGTGGTCGGCTCATCGTACAGGATGCACCGCGGATCCATGGCGATCGATCGCGCCAGCGCCACGCGCTTGCGCATCCCGCCCGACAGCTCCGATGGCATCAGGTCTTCGACCCCCGCGAGCTCGACGAGCGACAGCTTGTGGCGGACGATGCCGTCGATCTCCTCGTCGCTCTTGCGGGTGTGCTCGCGCAGGCCGTAGCCGATGTTCTCGGCCACCGTCATCGAATCGAACAGGGCGCCTCCCTGGAACAGCATTGCGACCTTCTGCCGCACATGGACCAGATCGTCTTCGTCGTACCCGGTGATGTCCTCGCCGTCCACGACCACCCGCCCCTGGTCGGGCCGGTGCAGCCCGATGATGTGTCGCAGCAGGACCGATTTGCCGCTGCCGCTGCCGCCGAGCACGACCAGCGTCTCGCCGTGGCGGATGTCGAACGTGATCCCCTGCAGGACCTTCTTCGGGCCGAACGCCTTGTGAATGCCGTCGAATCGGATGAACGCGGAGTCCATGGGGCGCGGCTAGAATGTCAGGAACAGCTTGGTCAGGAAAAAATCGCTGATGAGCACGCTCAGCGACGCCGCCACCACCGTCTCGGTCGTCGCCCGTCCCACGCCGTCGGCGCCGCCCGTGGCGGTCAGCCCCTTGTGGCAGGCGATGAAGGCGATGATCAGGGCAAAGACCACGGTCTTGCCGAGACCGCTCATGACATCGTGCAGGCTCAGCGCCTGGACGACGTGCTGCATGTAGAAGGCCGCCGGCTGCCCGAGCGTCGTCACCGCCATGAGCAGCCCCCCCATGATGCCGAGGAAATCCGACAGCACGACCAGGATCGGCAGCATGATCAGCATCGCCAGCACCTTGGGGACGACAAGCTTGCGGACCGGGCTCGCCGCCATCGCCCGGATGGCGTCGATCTGCTCGGTCACGTTCATCGTGCCGACTTCGGCCGTGATCCCCGCCCCCACCCGCCCCCCGACCATGAGCGCCGTCAGCACCGGCCCCAGCTCGCGCACCAGCGACAGCGCCACCACGTCCCCCACGAACAGCTTGGCCCCGTAGGCCGCCAGCGAATAGGAGGTCTGCAGCGCCAGCACCATCCCGGTGAACAGCGCGGTGACCGTGGAGATCCCTACCGACAGGACGCCGATCTGGTAGAGCTGCTCCATCAGTATCCGCCCCTCGGGGCGCCGGCGGAGGGTCTCGCGGGCAGTCTCCGCCACCAGCATCGAGAAGCCGCCGAGCTGCCGGGCAGCGTGTACGGCGACCCCCGTCATGACGCGACGACCTTACCCTCGATATGGCCTGGACGGGGTCTTGAGAGCGGCATAAGTCGCGGTGAGTCTAGCGAATGCGCGCTTCCGGCGTCAAGGATGACAGGGTCGTTCCCCCCCCCGGTTGCGCCCCCGCCGGGGCCGCGCGGGACGAAGAACAGCAGGAACCCGGGTATCACGATCGGGAAGACGATACCGAGCGGCCGGATCATCCTTCCCGAGATGATCGCCGTCGCGCCCACGACCAGGTGGAAGAGCAGCCCGCCGGCGCCGGCGAGCGCCGCGCTCCACAGTAGGGCGGAGACCGCGTCGGTGAGGCTCAGCAGGGCAGGGACCGCCAGCCACCCGACGGCCGCCCCGATCATGTCCGCCCCATGGACGCGGGGCACCGGCGCCGGACTGCGCGTCAGCGCCAGGCTCACGACCACCCGGAGAAGAAGTAGGGCACGGCATGGCGATGGCCAGATCGGTATACGCCAGAGGCGCGCTCGGCGAGCCCATCCCGACCGGCGCCCGCTTGATCAAACGGACGTGCATACGACCAGGGTGGACACGGTACAATCTGCGGGGTGCGGACCCGGTCTGGGAGGGCACGCCCCCCGCACGGCGGATCGCCCCCCGGGAAGATGACAGCGGCGCACCTCAGAGGTCGACATTCTCCATGGCTTTCCAGATTACCTACATTCCCACCAACTCGTCACACATGGGGAAAACCTTGCCCGTCCTGCGCGCATTGCGGGAAGCAGGTGCGGACCTGCGCATTCTCTGCCTGGACGAGCTGCAGGTCGCGCCGCACCACCTTCTTCCGCAGATTCAGAGCACGGATTTCGGCTATTCATGCCTCCTGCGGGGTACGTACAGTCCGCGACGCCACTGGTTCCCCTGCGCAGTGCAGCGGAGGAGTATCGAGCGGTGCTTCGACTCGTTCCTCGGGAGCGACCGCAGTAGCCTGTTTCTCCTCGCCGATGACACGTGGGTCCCCATGCGGCTTTTTGCAAGGGTCCTCGCCCGCCGCGGGATTCCCAGTGTGCTCATCGCCGACGGGATCGAGCCTCGATTCAAGCCCTCCTATCATCTGCCGGCTCGGGACAAGGTCTCTTCCGCGGCCCGGCGAATCCTCTACGGTTGGGGTCCTCGCGGCACCAGCGGGGTCCAACGCATTCTCGCCATGACGAAGACCTGTGGCAACGTATTCCGTGGCCACGGAATCGCCACCGAGAAGATCGTCGTCGTCGGTTCCCCCGAGTTCGACCGGATCGCCGCGTGCCGCGCAGGCCTCGACGACGCCGTGGCCGCGAGCGCCATCCGGGCGCGACTCGCTCTGGATCCCGACAGGCCGATCGTCTTCTACGCGCACCAGGGGATCACCGGCAGCGATCTCATCGAAAGCGTCGTCTGGAACCTTGCCGCGGCCTGTGGCCGCATCGGAGCGTCCCTCCTCGTCAAGTTCCATCCCCGCGCGGACGAAGATCCCGGGCCCTGGCGCCTCCTGGCCCGCCGCCGCGGGTTCGATCCCGGGACGGTCTCCTTTTTCAAGACCGAGTGCACCTCCATCGAGGCGCTCCTGGTCTGCGCCACCTGCGTGACCGCCTTCAGCACCGTTGCTCTCGAAGCCATGATTCACCGCCGGCCGGTCGTCGTGCTTCAGTATCTCCCCGTACGCGAGACGCTGACGCTCGCCCGTGACTATGGCGCGGCGCTCGACGTCGACGATAGCGGAGGGCTTGCGGAGGCCATCAGGTCGACAGTCGCGGACCCCGGGATGCGCGCGAGAATCGTCGCCAACGCCCAGGAGGCCCTCCGGCAGGAAATGTACGGACTGGACGGAAAGAGCATCCACAGGACCGTCGAAGCGATCCTCGACCTAGGCACCCGGACGGGGAGTGGCCGCTGATGACGCACCAAGTCAGAGAGATCGATGATTCAGGCCGCGCGCTCTGGAATGCGCTCGTCGAGTCCCATCCCCTGGGACAGGGCCGAGTGACGACCGAGGCACGTCCGTGGTGGAAAGCGAGCAGCTGGTCGATGCACCTCATCGGCGCATTCCGCGGCGATACCCTGGTCGGGGGTGCGGTCATCTGCACCAAGAAGATCCCCCTGCTGCCCTGGTGGCTCGGCCGTATCGTGGCCCTGCTCCCCGACCCCGGTGATATCGCCGGTTCCTCGTCGATCCTCCTGAAGGCGTGCGCTTCCCTGGCGAGAAGAACGAGGGTCGTGGAGATCGAAGCGCGCCTGCCTGTCATGGGTATTGACGATCCCGACTATTCGCGGTTCTACGAGGGTATCTCCAGGACCCTGGTGTCGGACGGGTACGCCGAAAGGCGGCCAGGGGACGGAACCTACCTGGTTCGCGTCGACCGCAATGACGCGGATCTCCTCGAATCGATGAGCGCCAAATGCCGACGCGACGTGAGGAAGGGGCAGAGAGAAGGCGTGACGATGGTCGGCATGGCGAACGCCCGCGATTTCGACCTCTTTTGCGAAACTCATCAAGCCATGAAAGCCCGAAAAGGCCTCGGGGAGCCTTCGCACTCCGACTATGAAAAGTACCGGGCCATGTTCGAAGGGGACCGCGTCCGACTGTTCAGCGCCCAGTACCAGGGCCGAACCTGCAACATGGCGCTGCTGGACACCCTTGGCGTTCCACGCTACCTTCTGGGGGCCATGACCTCGGCGGCCTACCAGAAGGGCACGCCCCCGACGGGCCAGCTTCTTCACTTCGAAATCATGCGCCGGCTTCGACAGGAAGGTGCGCGCTATTACGATCTGGGGGGTTCCCCCGGCCCGGTCCCGATCCGGGGTCATTCCAACTACGATGTCTGGCGATTCAAGCACGAATTCGGCGGTGTCTTCGTCCGCGCCATGTCCTCGCACAGTAAGCTGATGAGCGTGGTCGCAGGCTGGGTCCCGGCCATCGCCAGAAGCCTGGGCCGCTTGTAGCCTCACGAAGCGCAATTCAAACGACGATGGACCTTTCCAGCAAGTTCACGACGGCTCTCGGGGTCGCGCGGGCCTGCGCTCGAGGATGGCGAACGACAGAGAAGCTCATCGTGCTCGAAAGCGACGACTGGGGTTCGATTCGGACCGCTTCCCGTGCGGCGTACGACGCGTTGCTGGATCTGGGCTACGACCTTGGGCAGGACAGCCATTCGATCGACGCGCTGGAGACGGAGGCCGACCTCCGCGCGCTCTTCAATGTCCTCGATTCGGTTCGCGATCGACGCGGACGCCCGGCATGTCTCACCGCCAACATGATCGTGAGCAATCCCGATTTCGGGCGTATCCAGGAGTCGGGATTCCGGCGCTACTACTACGTCCCCTTGGCGGAGACGCTGTCCCGAAGCGGCCGCCATCCCGAGGTTGCGCGGCTGTGGTCGGAGGGGCTCGAACGCAAGCTCTTCGTGCCACAGCTCCACGGGAGGGAGCACGTACGATGGTGGGAGTGGATGTCGGCGCTCCGAAGCGGCTCCGCCGAGGCCGTCCAGGCGTTCCGTCTTGGCATGTGCGGCGTGCCCGGCCGCGCGTCAAAGGAGCGCCTGGCGATCCACGACCTTGTCTATCTTCCCGATGCCGCGCTGGAGGCCAATGGCGTGGATATCGACAGCATGATCCGCGAAGGCGCCGACCTCTTCGAAAGGCAGTTCGGTTATCGCTCCCTCAGCGCGATCGCTCCGAACTACTGCTGGACCGACCGTGTTGAAACCCTGTGGAGTGAGGCAGGAATCCGCTACATCCAAGGTTCGGTGTTCCAGCGCGTTGGTGACAGAGAACGCCGTCGCGCACATTTTCTTGGCCAGCGAGGGCCCGCAGGCGGCCTCTATCTCATCCGGAACTGTTTCTTCGAGCCGGCCTCGGGCGGTGCTGGATGGGTCGATCGGTGTCTCCGTGACATGGCCGCCGCCTTTCTGCTCCGCAAGCCGGCGGTGATCTCCTGTCACCGCGTGAACTTCATCGGCTCCATCGTCCCAGACAATCGTGAAACCGGCCTTCGGCTGCTTCGCGAGCTCTTGAATCGTATCGTCCGCAAATGGCCCGATGTGGCTTTCGTGAGCAGCGTTGAACTCGGGCACATGATCGCTCACCGGCTTCCGTCGGTCGACCGAATGGACGGGAACGCCGTCCTGCCGCGTCACGCCTGAAGCCATCGAAACGAACGGCTTCTGCCCATAACTCCGCCACCGGAAGTTCGGCCGGTCATGACCCTGGTCGTTCTGCTCCGGCCTGCCCGTAGTACGCCCGCACCGCTTCGATGAAGCGCCGATACTCCGGCAGGACCGCCAGCGCCTCGGCGAGTTGGTGGTTCCCGTACTCGTCGGCGTGCATCCGATCCAAGAACCCGGCATCGAGGGCCGGTTCTGCGTACATGTCGACGACGAACAGGTGGTCGGGCACGGCCTGCTGGGCGATGCGGCGGCGCATGGCATCGTACCGCGCATCGAACTCGGCCATGTCGAGTCCCTCCGACCGATAGAACGGGCGATTGACCGGCAGGATGACCATGAGGGTAGGTGCGCTCTCGTCCCGCAGAAGGCGGGCGGTGTTCTCGACCCCTTTCAGGTTGACGCACTCGGACTCGGACCGCACGCGCCAGCGCCCCTTGGAGAGCTGGTCGCTCGGCGTGTACCCGCGCGCCACATTCCGCAGCGGATCGTACTCGGGCCGCCTGCCGTCGAAGTGATACCGTTCCGGGGGTGGAATGTCGGTTGGAAGAACCCCCGGCGCGGCCGGGTGGCTCTCCAGGTACATCAAGTTACCGGCGTACTGTTGGTAGAGCAGCGGAGCCAGGAAGGTCCTGCCGCGGAAGTGGACATCGAACGCCTCGCGCACCCCGGAATCGAGGTTCTCCCGCAGGCCGCCCGTATCGAACTGCAGGAAGATCGGGCTGCGGATCGCGATGCTCATCCAGCCGTCGTCGATGACATCGTGTGACTCGGTGAAATAGACGAGGTTGATGACGAGGATGACCGGCGGAAGCGGAATCCCCTCTCGCTTGGTCCGCGAGAACACGAGGGCGCTGTGAATGGGCGACATCCCCTTCACCGGGAGCACCGTGAGCGCCGGGTCGTCGGGACGGATGTCGTTCAGCTGCACCCCCAGGTTGTGCAAGGGACCCGATTCGGAGGTACCGAAGAAGAGGATCCCTCGACGATCGCGCACCCGATCGCAGATCCATCTGAAGTAGTCCGCGTTGCGCAGGACCGAGCGCGCGTCCAGGCGCTGCGGCGACAGGGGCGGGTTGAGTGGCGACTCCGCCGAGTCGGAGCCGAAGCGCCCGCCGGAGAGCCGGGCTCCGAAGGCAACAAGGCCGAGATTCGCCACGACGAGCATGGCGACGATGGCCACGTGCGCCACGCCGCGGCGCTCGGGGGCGGGCGGTTCAGAAATCGACATAGATGAAGGCCGAGCTTGAGGGCGCGGAGCAGATGACGAAGTAGAGATACCAGACCAGAAGGTCGAACAGCACCAGAGCCACGATCCTGCCGTACAGCCGTTTCTTCATCGCACGAGCCCTCCCAGCACGATGCCGAGCTGGTCCATCGGATAGCGGAACAGCAACCACGAGAAGGTCACGAGGCCGAACACGATACCCGTCTTGACGGGGGTATAGGCCCGGCCGAGCATCGGCCTGAGCGGCTGCCATCCGTAGTGGGTCATGATGCTCTCGCAGGCCATGAGCGATCCGTGGTAGAGCCCCCAGAGCAGGTAGTGCAGCTCGAGCCCGTGCCACAGGCCGCACACACCCATCGCGACGACAATGTTGAAGCACTTGCGGGGCAGGCCCTTGCGGTTGCCGCCGAGCGGGATGTACAGGTAGTCGCGGATCCAGAAGGACAGCGACATGTGCCAGCGTCGCCAGAAATCGCTGATGCTCGTCGCGAGGTACGGGTGGTTGAAATTCTCGGGCAGGTTGAACCCGGCCAGCAGGCCGAGACCGATGATGAGATGGGTATAGCCGGCGAATGTCAGGTAGAAATCCAGGGAGTTCGCCAGCGCACCGAGCCAGTATCGCCATACCGGCAGGACCCCGAGGAGGTGGACGTCCTTCAAGACGTGCGCGGCCATCAGGCGCCCGCCGATGAGCATCGGGAAGGCGTACGCCAGACGCCGCAGCACCTCCAGGTCGTCCCGCGTCTCCTTGCCGAAGTCCTCCACCCGGGTGATCGGCCCCATCATCATGACCGGCATGAAGAGCATCTGCATGAGCCCGCCCGCCAGATCGACACCGCCGCGCGAATAGGCGGTGACGAGGAGCGCGATGCCACGGAATCCCAGATAGGACAGGCTGGGCAGGGAGACGAAGTACTTCTGGAAATAGATCCGGAATGCCAGGTAGACGACGATGAGCGCGGCCACCGACAGGACCATGAACCAGAACAAAATGCGGCGTCGCGGGCCATCGGGACAGCGAGCGAGCCACAGGCTTCCCAGCGTCGTGGCCACACCAAGCGCGACGTAGAACGCACAGGTTGCGGGCCCGGTGGCGCCGAGGAGAATGGCGACCGACGCGACGACCATCAGGCCGCGACGGAAGGTCAGCGCTCCCGGTCGGGGAAGCCGTCCGAGGACGTAGAAGAGACCCCAGAGCGCGGGGAGAGGAAGAAGCTCAATCATCCCGGCGGAGCATCCACGGCGGCCTGAACGTCGCGCCGGAATTGACCTCGGGACTGTGACATACGATTTTGGATGCTATCACAGCCGCTGCCGCGGAATCTTCCGGACACCAGGACGGCGCGGCTCTCGGTTGGAGCCAGTTCGACATCCCGGCCCTGCTCCAGCCCACGCCGGTCGACTTCCGCGTCGTCGCCAAACGCTCGTTCCTGCGTGTGCCGGTCTTCGGCAGGGCGCAGTGTCTTGCCGGGTTCATCTTCATCAACCGCTCGAACCGCGAGCAGGCGATCAAGAGCCCCGACCGGGCGGCCGGGCGGCTGCGACGTGGCACCTCGGTCGCCATGTTCGCCGAAGGCGCGCGCAGCGCCGACGGCACGCTGCTCCCCTTCCAGCGCGGTGGCTTCGTCCTGATGGCCGTTGAGGGATGACGGAACCACCCGGCTCTCGGCTAGAATCGCGCCCTATGGCCCTCATCGTCATCCCCTTGGTGATCATCTATACGCTTCTCCTTGGCATCCCCGGCATCCTCCTCTGTCTTGTTGTTCCAGGGGGCAGGGCCCTGATGCCCCTGGCGCGGGTGTGGTCCTGGCTGGTCATGAGGACGGCACGCGTGCGCTGGAAGGCCACCTACGATCCCGCGTTCGACACCCGCCACGCGGCCGTCTACGCCGCCAATCACCAGAGCCAGTTCGACATCCCGGCCCTGGTCCTGGCCATGCCGGTCGACTTCCGCGTCGTCGCCAAACGCTCGCTCCTGCATGTGCCAGTCTTCGGCTGGGCGCTGTGGCTCGCCGGGTTCATCTTCATCGATCGCTCGAACCGCGAGCAGGCGATCAAGAGCCTCGACCGGGCGGCCGGCCGGCTGCGGCGAGGCACCTCGGTCGCCATCTTCGCCGAGGGCACGCGCAGTCCCGACGGCACGCTGCTCCCCTTCAAGCGCGGTGGTTTCGTCCTGGCCATCCAGGCCGGCGTGCCGGTCGTCCCGGTGACGATCACCGGCGGGCGCGGGGTGATGCCCAAGGGGCGGTTGTGGATCCGCCCGGGGACACTCGAGGTCCACTTCGGCGCCCCGATCGAGACCCGCGACCACACCTACGAGACCCGCGACGCGCTCATCGCCAGTGTCCGCGCCGTCATCGAGGGCCGTCTGGCGCGGGCCTGATCGTCAGAAGAACTTGAAGAAGACGATCTCCGCCTCGGTCCCCCCCGCCAGCCCGTCGTAGTCGGAGGCCAGGGCCACGCCGATATCGAAGGTCACGAGGGTGCGCCAGGGGCCGAGCATCGTCCCCGAAATCCCGAAGCCGGTGAACGACGGGTTCTCGTCGGGGAGCAGCGGGTCGCGGATACGGGCGTAATCGAGGCTGGCGTCGAAGCGGACCACGTCGGCGAGGTTGAACGCGTACTGCGCCCGGCCGATGGCTCCCCTCTCGAAGCGCACCCCGGCGCCCGAGAAGCCGCGCACCCGGGTGCCGAACGACTGGATGGAGAACTGGCTGAAGCGGTCGAGGTTCGAGCCGCCGAGGACGGAACCCTCCAGGCGCACCTTCTGGAACTTCGACAGGAAGAACTGCTTGGCGACGTCGACCTCCCACGTCTCGAAGCTCTTCTGGTCGGGGTCGTATTCGGCGAGGCATGAACCCGGCGAATCGCACGCGCTCCCGGGAAACATGGCCAGCGTGTCGGCGGACGGCGGCGTCTCGTCGCCCCACGCCTCCCAGCGCGATCGATCCCCGCGGCCGCCGGTCGCGGTCACCGTCCAGCCGCTGCGGTTGAACTCCCCCTGGAGCTGGATGATGCCCACCGAGGTGTCGGAAGGGACCACGAAGGTGTCGCTCTCGTCGTCGCGGTTGTAGCGCTGGTACAGGAAGTCGTAGCCGCCGCGCACCCTGAGGAACGAGCCGATGGGCAGCCCGAGCCAGGCGGCTATATCCTGAGGTCGGACATCGACCGCGCTCGCCCGGCGCTCGTCGCCGCCGACGTAATAATTGTCGGTGAGCCCGACCGCCACCAGGAACGCCTCGACGGTGCCGTCGAATGGGCCGAACAGGCGCGGGTCGGTCAGCGTGATGCTGTTGACCGCGCCCGCGAGGAAGGCGTTGATCTGCGCCTCGCTCCCCCGCACGTTGTAGTTGAAGTAGTCGACCCCGATCAGCGGTACGGGATAGTCGAAGCCGGGCTGCCAGGCGATGCCGCCGAGGGCGAACAGCGTCTTGCGGGTCGGTCCGGTGGCCAGCGTTCGCGTGCCGTCCCTCGACGGCTCGAGGTAACGCAGCCCCTCCTCGGTGTCGCGCAGGATCGGCGCGTCCGAGGCGTACGCCGCCTGCCTCGCCGAAGCGAACCCGGGGTCGTTGATCCGGAACCCCGAGAAGTCGATCTCCCGCAGCACGACCAGGTTGCGGCCCGCCGTGATGAAGATCTGCTGGCCGTCGACCCGCGCCAGCAGCCAGTAGGTCGTGCCGTCGGGCCCGGCCACCGGCGCGTAGTGGTCATTCTCCTCATTCGAGGTCACCGGCGGCTCGAGGCCGTGCTGCACGACCGCCGTGCGCACGAGGGCGAAGGTGCGCGTTTCGATCCAGGCCTTTCCCTCGTAGAGCGTGTGGCCGCGCTCACGCGGCTTGAAGCCGACCAGGTGGCAGTCGTAACCGTCGGCCGTGTCGCGGCCGAGGTACTCGTAGTCGTAGTCGCGGTTCAGGTTGATGTCGAGCGGCAGGGTCAGGACCTTGTCGGGCTGGATGAACGGGATGTCGGGGAACTTCCCCTTCCAGTGGACGCCGTTGATGAAGAGCGCCGTCTGCTGCCATTCGGCGGCGCCGTCCTCGCCGCGGAAGAACTGGTTGTCGTAGGCGACGTCGATCGTGTTGCTGCCGCCGATCTTGTAGTGGTACTCGACCCGTCCCTGCGCCCTGTAGGTCTTGAGCCGGAAGTTCTGGTCGGCCATGAAGCGCTGGTGGCCGGCGACGACCTCCTCGACGGTGATGAGCCCGGTGTCGCTCACCTCAACCTGCTCCTTGCCGGCCTCGAACCCCTCGATCGGCACCCGGGCGAAGAGCAGGACCTGGGGACGCGTCCTGAGCGTCACCGGCACGTGCGTCGTGTTGCTGCCGAAGTCGGCGCGTGCCCCCTCGGCGGGCGCAGCGATGCCGCCCACGAGGTCGTAGATCGCCGCGCCGCGCACCGCCGCGGTATCGAGCACGATCGACGCCGCCGGCTCGGGCGGGCGGGAGCCCGCCTCGAAGACCACCAGGCCCTGGTAGGTCGTGCCGTCGAAGAAGCGCCATGCGGTCAGGTCGGTCGCCGGGTGCGGCCGTCCGTCCGGCGCCTCGAACAGCGTGCCGCCCCCCGGCCGCCGCGCGTATCCAGGCTGGAACAGCCGATGAATGTCGAGGAGCAGCCCCGGGAATTCCGGCCGCGCCTCGACATCGGCCTCGAGGCCGAAGGTGACGAGGGCCGCCCCCTCCCCCTGCGCCGCCGCGAATCGCCGCAGCAGGTCGGCGGCGCGCGCCCGGTCGGTCTCCCCCGCGGGCTTCAGGCCGACGGCCCAGACCTGCGCCGACGGGTCGTTCGCGAGCAGGAGGTCGTAGACCCGCGCCACGGCCTTCGCGACGTCGACCCCCGCAGACGGGACGATGGGCAGGGCATCGACGTAGGTGGCGATCTCCTCGCCGTAGAGGGCCGCCTGCCAGCCGAGGGCGGCATCCGCGCCGTCGTCCTGGCCATCGATGCCGAGGGCCCCCTGCGCCACGAGCGCCTCGGGGTCGGCCGAGCGCAGGGTGACCGACGACTGCTTCAGGACGTATGCGTACTCGGACACGAAGGGGCCGGACCAGTCCGCCTGCCGGTTCGGCTCGCAGCCGATCTCGTACGCCAGCACCCGCCCCTTGAAGTGCAGCGCGGCCGCCCGCAGGAAATCGAGCCAGCCCTTCAGAACGTCGGGACGCGCCGAGGTGGGCATGTTTGTGCCGCAGATCGCCAGGATGACCTGGTATCCCGCCGCCCGGTAAGGGTCGACTACCCTGTCGGCTTCGCTCCAGTCGTATTGCCCCGCCCCCGGCTCGAGCACGGCCAAGGGCGCGCGCAGCCGCACGTAGAGTGGATGGTCCTTCATAATGGAGGCGTCGGTCAGCGGGTCGGGAAGGAGGAACTCCTCGACGACGCCGCTGAGGTCGTAGTCGTGGCCGAGGCCAAGGGATGGGGGGGCAGCCATCGCGAGAGCCGGCGCACACAGCCAGGCCAGTAGTCCGGGAAGGATCCCTTTCATCGGCCGGCGAACCTATCCCAAGGTCCCGGATGATGTCAATTTTCCATCCCCTGCGCCCACCCAACTTGCTGAAAAGACATGTCTTCTTGACAAGCGACGGGGCCATCGGTAGATTCAGCCGCACCGCGCGAAAGACGGCAGGGGGATGGGGACCGGGTGATCGGGCTCGAAGTGATGTTCTGGACGCTCTGCGGGGTGGTGTTCTACGTCTATGCCGGCTATCCCCTCCTGGTCATCATGCTGGCGCGGCGGCGCCGCGGCACCGACCCGGGAGAGCCTTCGCCCCTGCCGACCGTCACCCTCATCTTCTGTGTCCACAACGAGGAAGTCATCCTCGACACCAAGATCGCCAACTGCGGCTCCATCGACTATCCGGAGGGCCGCCTGACGATCCTCGCCGCGTCGGACGGGTCGACCGACGGCTCGGCCGAGCAGCTTCGGGAATTCGAAAGACAGGGGCTCCTCAAGGCCTTGATCCAACCGTTCCGCACGGGCAAGACGCCCCTCCTCAACCGCGCTCTCGAATCGGTGGATACGGACCTGGTGCTGTTCACCGACGCCTCGACCCTGTTGCGGCCCGCCACCTTGCGCCGGCATGTCCGGCATTATTCCGACCCCGCGGTCGGATGCGTCGGCGGCGACCTCGACTTCGTCAACGTCGGTCGGGGAGGAGTCAGCGCCGGACACGGGTTGTACTGGCGCTACGAGGCCGCGATCCGGCGCGCCGAGAGCGACCTCGGCATCCTTGCCTACGTTTCGGGGGCCAATTACTCGATGCGGCGCGACCAGTGGAAACCGGTGCCTGGCGAATTCGCCGACGACTGCATCAGCCCTTTCAACGTCGTTGCGGCCGGGAGGCGTGTCGTCTACGACCCCGAGGCGGTCGTCGAGGAGGTCGCGAGCGAGTCGCAGCGCGGCCTGTTCGCGCGCCGGGTGCGCATGGTGACCCGCGATCTCGACGCCACGCTGCGACATGCCCGGCTGATGAACCCCTTCCGCCACGGCGGCGTGGCGCTGTCGCTCGTGTCGCACAAGCTCCTGCGCTGGCTGGTCTCCCTGGCGCTGCCGATCATCTTCGCGCTCAGCGCCGTGCTCGCCGCCCGGCCCCTGTATGCCGCCCTCCTGGCGGCGCAGGCCGCCTTCTACGGCCTCGCATTCGTGGCCTCGCTGGGCAGCGGCCGTCCGAAGAGCCCGCTGCTGTCGCTGCCGCTGTACTTCTGCGTCTCGAACCTGGGCGCGCTGCGCGGCCTTGTCAACGTCCTGCTGCGTCGGCGCATCGGCGTCTGGCAGCCGGTCGGGACACGGTAGCGCCGATGCGCAACATCCTGTCGTTCGACGTCGAGGACTGGCATCAGTCGACTTTCGATTTCGACCTGCCGATCACGACCCGCGTGGTCGACAACACGGCGCGCATACTCGACCTGTGCGCCGGGACGGGAGCGCGCGCGACCTTTTTCGTGCTCGGGCTCGTCGCCGCCGCCCACCCCGGGCTCGTGCGACGCATTCACGACGCCGGTCACGAAGTGGCCAGCCACGGACACGACCACCGTCCGGTGCATGCCATGACACCGGCGGCATTCCGCGAGGATCTGAGACGGTCCCGCCGACTCATCGAGCAGGCGGCAGGCGTGGGCGTTGCCGGCTACCGGGCGCCGGACTTCTCGATACCGACCCGGGCGCTGTGGGCCCTGACCATCCTCGTGGAGGAGGGGTACCGTTACGATTCGAGCCTCTTCCCCTTCGCCGGGCCGCGCTACGGCATCGCCGAAGCGTTCGACGCCCCGTTCCGGGTGCGCACGACCGCGGGAGACCTCGTGGAGTTCCCCCTCGCCACCACCGAGTTGCTCGGACGCCGCTTCCCGGCGCTGGGGGGCGGTTATTTCCGCCTGTTCCCGTACTGGTACCACGGCGCCGCGGTTCGACGGCTGAACCGGCGCGGGGCCCCGGCCGTCGCCTATTTCCACCCGTACGAGGTCGACACCGAGGAGATTCCCCGTTCCCCGCACGCGATTCCGCTTGGGCTGCGCATGAGCCAGGGTCTCGGTCGGAGTGGCGTTGCCCCGGCCCTCCTGCGGCTGCTGGCCGATTTTGCGTGGGGCCCCGCATCGGCCTGGCTCGATGAGGCCGGGATCACCGCCGGGCGCTCCCTCGATCTGACCGGCCTCCCGGCGGGCCTCCCCCGCTGGACCACGGAGGCCGGCGCGTGACCCTCCCCATCATGTTCGGCCTGCTCGCCGCGACGGTCGCGCTCTTCTTCTGGATCAACCGGCGCGAATTCGCCGCCATCCGCTGCCCGATCCTGCTGTATCACCGGTTCATCCGCGACGAGAAGGACCTCGATCGCTATCCCGGCACCGAGGCGATCTTCACCATCACCGCCGCGCGGTTCGACGAACAGATGCGCTGGTTGAAGGAGGCCGGTTATTCACCAGTAGGCCTGCGGCAAATCGTTGAATTCATCGACACCGGACTGTCGCTGCCGCCCAGGCCGGTCGCGGTGACGGTCGACGACGGCTGGACGAGCAACATCGACATCATGCTGCCGATCCTCGGGAAGCACGGCATCAAGGCGTCGTTCTTCGTCACCACGAGCGGTGCGTCGTGGATCTACCGCAAGTTCGAGGGGCTCGACGGCCCGCTGTCGCGCGGGCAGGTGGCGCTCCTGCGAACCGAGGGACACGAGATCGGGTCGCACTCGGTCACGCACCCCCACCTCATCGAGCTCGACGACGACGCGGTGCGCCGCGAATTCGCCGAATCGAAGCGCTGGCTCGAGGAGGCCACGGGGCAACCCTGCCCGTACCTGTCGATCCCCGGGAACTTCTATGACGACCGCATCATGCGGATCGCCCGGGAGTGCGGCTATCGCGCCGTTTTCACCGCCAATGTCGGGAGCGCGCGGGCCGGCACCAGCCCCTGGGACATCCCCCGCCTGATCGTCGAGGGCAACTTCTCGCTCGCCGAGTTCCGGGCGAACATGCGTCCCGTGACGATCTGCACCCGCAAGCTGATCTTCGCGGTCAAGAAGATGCCGCCACGGATACTCGGAGCGTCGCGCTACATGGCGATCCGCGAGCGACTGTTCAACTCACCGCTGCGAGCGCTGTTCATCATGCGGCGGCTGAAGCTGATCGCCCTCGGCATGGCGCTGCTGATCGTCGCAGCGATCGTCCTGCTGTCGATCCGCTAGATGGCCGCGCCCCCGTCGTCGCCGCGGCCCATCCCGGTGTTCATGTACCACGACATCGCCGAGGACCCGTCTGCGGTCGCCGTCTCGCACCGGCCGTACGTTCTCACCGCCGCCGCCTTCGAGGCGCAGATGGACGCGCTCGCTCGCCTCGGAGTACGCGGCGTGAGTCTCACGGAAGCCATGGAGGCCGCCGGTGAGGCGCCTGCCCACGACGCGGCGCTCGCCGTCCTGACCTTCGACGACGGGCACGCCAGCAACGCCACGCACGCCATGCCGCTACTGCGCAAGCGCGGCTTCACGGCGACCTTCTTCGTGACGGCCTCCTGGATCGGACAGTCGCCCTACATGGGCTGGGACCAGATCCGCGAAGCCGTGAGGGGCGGCATGGAGATCGGCACCCACTCCCTGACTCACCGGCCGCCGGCGTCGCTTTCACCCGCCGAATTGGATCACGAGCTGCGCGAGTCGCGGCGGATCATGGAGGCGGGGCTCGGGGTCTCCGTTCTCACCGGCTCGGCGCCGACGGGTTTTCACAATCCGGGGATCGGTCCCGCCGCCCGTGCCGCCGGCTATCGGACACTGTGTGTCAGTCGCATCGGACTCTGGCTGCCGGACGCCGACCCCTTCGCCATTCCACGGGTGCCCGTGAAGATCGACACGTCTCTCGAGCTGTTCGAACGCCTCGCCCGCGGGGAGGCCGGCCCTCTTCGTCTCCTGCGCGCCCGCCAGGCCGTGCGCAACGCGCTCAAGCGCGGTCTCGGTGTCGGGCCGTATCTGCGCCTGCGCCGCGTCCTGCTCGGGATGAAGGATTCCCATCGGTGAGCGCCATCCGCTGCCGTCCCTACCGGGCGGAGGACGAGCCGGGTCTGCGCGCGATGTTTCGCGCGGTCTACGGTCCCGAAGCCGATCAGCGAACGTCGGCCTGGCGATACCTCGCCCCCGCTCCATGGCCGGCCGTGATCCAGGTCGCCGAAGTCGACGGCCGCATCGTCGGGGCCCAGCCATCTCATGGCATCGATCTGCTGATCGAGGGTGAGTCCGTCCGGGGCCTCCTGCTGCTCGACGTCATGACCCATCCCGATTGCCGCCGGCGCGGTGTCTTCGCCGGTGTCGTCGAAGGGCTCAGGGAACGGGCGTCGGACGAGGGCTATCGGGTGCTGCTGACGACGCCCAACCGCGACGCCGAGCGCGGCTTCGCGCGGCTGCCGGCCTGGAGGAGGATGGGAGAGCTCGTACCGTGGGTCTCGATCACCGATGCGGCGGCGCTCTTCGCGGCGAAGGCCCGCTGGGGAGCCATGCTGCATCCCCTCGACTCGCTGTGGCATGCGCTGTCGGGGCGCCGGCGGATCAGCGCCGATGAGGACATGAGCCGCTACCCGGGGGATGGCTTCACGGATGCCCTCTGGCGCTCGATCGCGACCGCATCCGCGTGCCATGTCGTGCGGGACTCCCGGTTCGTGTCATGGCGTTTCGGGGCCGGCTCCGGAAGACCCTATTCGTTTCTGGCCGCGGGTGCACCGGAGCACCCCGAGGCGCTGGTCACATTCGGCGAAGGCCTGTTCTTCGGCCGCCAGGTGCTGACGCTCGTGGACATGATGGTCGAACCGGCGTCCCCCGAAGCCGGCGCGCGCCTTCTGCGCACCATCTCGGAGAAAGCCAGGCACGAGCATCGTGCCGCGGTCGTCGGCTGGTTCGCCCCGGGATCAGGCTCCGAGAGGATCCTGCGCGGCGCCGGGTTTCGGAAGGTGCCGACGATGCTGCGACCTCGCCCTTACGCTGTCTGGGGATGGTCCGATCTTCCGGGAGAACGCGGGGCGCGCGCCCTTATCCTGAAGACCTGGTCCATGAGCCTCGCCGACAGCGACCTTGCCTGAGCGCCGTCGACACCTCGATCATCACGGTCGGGCGTGGGCGACTGAAGCGAGCAGATCGATCATTCGCGCGTTGTTCGTCGTCATGTTCGCATGCGCTCGTACCAGCGCCGGATTCTCGATCCGGGCGCGCTCCCGCACATCGTCCCGCTCGAGACCAAGCGAAATGACCCGGGCCAGGTCTTCCGGGTCACCCACGTTGAACAGGAATCCATTCTCGCCGTCGTGTACCCAGGGCTCATTGGCTCTGATCCGGCTCACCACCGGCAGGAGTCCCGTCGCCAGTCCCTCGAGCAGGGACGCACTCGTCCCGTCACTCGAGGAGGCCGAAACATAGATGTCGGCAGCGCGCAGGAGTTCCGGCATCTCCTCGTTGGGCACTCTTGGAACGAACCTGACCAGCGACCGCAATCCAAGCCGGTCGACCCGCTGCCGGCAGGCCTCCAGGAGCGGACCATCTCCGACGAAGTCGAGACGCAGATCGCGTCCCCCCGAGCGCAGCCGCGCCAGGGCCTCGACAATGACATCGTTATGGTAGACGGCGTCGTGGGTCCTCGTGCAGATGATCCTCGGCGGCTTCGACACCGTGCGGGCCCCCTCGATCGGAGGGAAGCGCTCCATGTCCACTCCCACCGGGAACTTGACGATTCTGGAGGGAGGCACACCCACCGCATGCAGGGCTTCGGCGATCTCGTCTGACACCACATGGACCACCGCGGCCCGGCGGCAAACGAACCTCAGCAGACCAGCCTTGAGCCAGACGGGCAGTCGAATTCCGCCGGGCTGAACGAGGACGTCTCCGCCTCGCGCGGAAACCACCAACGGTCCTCTCCAGGCGAGCGCGGCGGCGAGCCCGTTCGAGGTGAGATAGGTGGCCAGCACGACATCCGGGGCATACCCACGCAGGGCCGTCCGAAGGGCCGGAACGCTCGAGAGGTACCGGTGCTTCGGGACAGGCTCAACGCCTGCGCCACCCATGAACACCGTCCGGACACCGGCGACGGCGACCGGGTGATAGGAGACGACGCACACCGTATGGCCGCCTGCCACGAACGACCGCGCATAGTGGTGCGTCCACGGCGCATTGCTGTGGGCGACGAGCGCGATGCGCATGGCCTACGTGGCGCCGCCCGCGGCATGTCCTCGCAGGGCCGCAGCCGGTGAGCGCCGCCCGTCAAGATAGAGCCGCAGCCAGACCTCCAGCAGGAAGACCTGATACATCTGAATGCTCAGGTCCCGGCCGCGCTCGAAGAACTCCTTCTTCATCCACTCCACGAAAGCAACGTCGAAGATTCCCCGCGCGCGCACCTGCGCCGGACTGAGGGCGTCGTTGACCTGATCCCTGAGGGGCCCCCGCAGCCAGGCATCGACCGGGGCTCCGAATCCCTTCTTGGGACGGTAAATGCACTCACGCGGCACGTAACGCTCGGCCAGCTTTTTGAGCAGCGACTTGGGCTCGCCCCGAGCCATCTTCAGGCCCACCGGGATGGTCGCCGCCAGCTCGACAAGGCGGTGATCCAGGTAGGGCACCCGGGCTTCCAGCGACACCGCCATGCTCATTTTGTCCTGTTGGTGCAGCAACTGGTCCACCATGTACATCTTGATGTCGAGATACATGGCGCGATCCACCGGGTTGCCGACATCGCGTGTCCGTTCCCAGTACTCCTCGAAAAACTCCGAGGTATAGGAGTCGCGGCGAACATCGCGGAAAGCGGCACCGAAAATTGGCGCATCGTAGACGGGGAGATAGGAGACGGTCCTGGCCCAGGTCGTCTTGATGTCGGCGTCGACGGAGCGCACGAGCTTGCGGGCGAGACGCGCAAGGTCGCCGAACCGGGTCGTTCGGTCCTCGGGAAGGGCGCCGGCGAGGGGCGTGATCACCCCCTCCCTCAGGAACCTCGGGAGTCGCATGTATCGGTCCCGCCACGCCAACCCGATGTAGCGGCGGTATCCGCAGAAGATCTCGTCCGCACCCAGACCCGAGAGCGCCACCGTGACCTGCTTGCGGGTGAATTCGCTGAGGGCGAGGGTCAGGAAGGCCGCGGGATCTCCGCACGGCTCATCGAGGTGCCAGGCAACGCGCTCGATATCGGCGAGCAGGTCGTCAGAATCCAGGATCAGCTCGTGATAGTCCATCCCGTATTTCTCGGCGACGATACGCGAGAAGCGTGTCTCGTTCAGGAAGGCCCCTTCGCGACCGTAGCCGATCGTGAAGGCCTTCACCGGGCGGTCGCTCTGCCGGGCCATCATGGCCGCGACGACGCTCGAATCCACGCCGCCCGACAGGAAGACGCCGAGGGGCACATCCGAGATCATCTGCAGGCGTACGGTATCCTGAAGGAGGGCATCGACCTCGTCGAGTGTCTCGCGGAGGTCCCTGGATGACCGGCCGTCGAACCGGACGTCCCAGTACTGGCGGGTCTGCAGCCCCTGTCGATCGAAGATGGCCATCTCGGCCGGCCGGAGCTTTCGGATTCCCTCGAAACATGTCCTCCAGCCGGGGACCGACGAGAAGGTCATGTAGGCGGCGACGGCCTCCATGTCGAGCCCGGGCGTCGGGCCGATGGCTTCGAGAATGGCCTTGGTCTCCGAGGCGAAGACCAGGCGCCGCCCGGTCACTGCATAGTAGAGAGGCTTGATCCCGAGACGATCCCTGACGAGAATCAACCTCTCGCGCGGGCCGTCCCATAACGCGAACGCGAACATGCCGTTGAGACGGTTCACGAACTCGAGACCGAGATCCTCATAAAGATGAAGGATGGTCTCGCCATCGCCCGAGGTCTTCAGCGTGTGTCCGCGGGCGATCAGATCGGCGCGCAGGGCCCTGTAGTTGTAGATCTCACCGTTGAATACCAACCAGAGGGCGTCGTCCTCGTTGGACATCGGCTGGTGGCTGCCGGCCAGGTCGATGATGCTCAGGCGGCGAAAACCCAGGCCTGCGTGACCGCGGATTTCGATGCCCTCGTCATCGGGGCCGCGATGGCGGATCGCGGCCATCATCCCGGCCAGCTGCTCGCGGCCCGGCACCCCATCGAAGTCGACGATTCCGCAAACCCCGCACATGAACGCCGTCCAGCAACCTCCCGAGAATGGTCGGCAACGCTACCAGAATCACCCACGCCGGTCAATTTGCGCGTGATGCAAGCCTTTCAAAACAGGAGACTTCTTGACATCCCCGGGGGGCATCGTTAGATTCACCCCGGCTTGAACCGGACTGAACACTCTTAGACGTCCGCCGACACGAACACATGGACACCGTCTGCCCACGCGTAACGCACCTGATCCCCCAGATAGGCATCGGCGGGGCTGAGATGCAGCTCTGTCGTCTCGTCTCGCTGGCGCCCAAGCAGCGGGCCATCCAGGACGTGTTGTACTACTCCGATTCTCTGGACCAGGATGGCTTCCGGGTCTATCGCGATGCTGGAATCAACTTCGACCGCGTTGAACGAGGCAAGATCGGCCCGCATAGCTTCCTCCGGCGGCTCGCCGGGGAGATAGGCCGCCGCAAGCCGGATATTTTACATTGCTGGCTGGCGAGCGGAGCGCTCTGGGGCCGGTGGGGTGGCATCCTGGCGGGAGTCCCCCGCATCGTGCTGTCGTTTCGGAGCACGAGAGTCGACCTCGCTACGCTTCTGCGCATCTCACGCTGGGCAGATGGCCGCAGAGTCCACTATCTCGTCAACAGTAACGCGGTGGCCGCCGCCGTTGCAACTCGAATCGGTGTCCGGCGTCCCCGCATCACCATCATTCCGAATGGCATTGACCTCGACCGGCCACAGACTGCCTTTTCGCGCGAGGCTCTCCTACGCGAGCACGGTTGCCCGCCCGGCACCCGGATCGCGCTGACCGTCGGCCGTCTCACCGACGCCAAGAACTACCCGATGCTCCTTCGAATCGCCGCCCGATGTCGTGGCCGGCTCCCTGTTCACTTCTTCGTGGCCGGCCACGGGGAACGCGAGGGGGAGCTGCGGGCGCTGGCCGCCCGCCTGGGTCTTGAGGATGTGGTTCACTTCCTCGGCTTGAGGCACGACGTGCAGGCATTGTTGCGGGCGGCTGATGTGTTCTGCTACACGAGTCGTTACGAGGGCTTCCCTAATGCCCTGCTGGAGTCGATGGCGGCAGAGTGCCCGATTATCACCACACGTTTCATCGGTCATGAGGACCTGATCGAAGCCGGTCGTACCGCGCTCGCCGTAGCGCAGGACGACGACGCGGGAGCGTTCGACGCCTTGACTCTTCTGATAAACGACGCGGAAATGGCTCGCGCACTGGCCGCTGCGGCGCGCCGTGCGGCCGAAACGCGATTCAGCCTTGCACGCATGGTGGAGGCCACGCTCGGATACTATGAGGGCCTCATGAAGGGGGCTGTGTGAATCCCTGGCGCGTTCTGCGGCTCGTCATGTACTACGGGCTGGCGCGCCACCTCCCCGCTTCCAACACTCGCTATACAGGGTGGACCCGGGCGGTTCGCCTTGCCTTCTGTCGCGAGCTGTTCCGTTCGTGCGGGCAGTCCGTGAACATCGAGAGGGGCGCCTACTTCGGTGATGGCAGCCAGATTGATATCGGCGACCATTCCGGCCTCGGTGTCGACTGCGAGATCTACGGTCCGGTGACCATAGGGATTGACGTAATGATGGGCCCGGGTGTGATCCTCCTGACGAGCAATCATCGGTTCGATCGGCTCGACATCCCCATGAGACTCCAGGATCCGGGAGAAGTGCGCCCCATCACCATCGGCAACGATGTCTGGATCGGCACTCGCGCCATCATTCTCCCCGGTGTCACCATCGGCGACGGGGCCATCATCGCCGCCGGAGCGGTGGTGACGGAGCCCGTCTCCGCGCGCGCAATCGTCGGCGGCAATCCCGCGCGGCTCATACGGTACCGCGTCGGGACCACATCTGCGGCCGGTTGAGCGACCGTCACGCGTGTGATATAAGCAGCGCGAATAGCGAGGCTGCATCGTGCGCTCACCCGTTGAAGTCCTTGTCGCAGGCGCAGTTCGCACCCCCATCGGCAAATTCGGCGGCTCGCTCGCCTCCGTGACCGCGCCCGAGCTCGGCGCGGCCGCCGCCGTCGCGGCCATGGAACGCGCCGGCGTCCGCCCCGACCAGATCGAAGAGACCGTCATGGGGCATGCACGCCCGGCGGCGGTGGGGCCTAACCCGGCCCGCCAAGTGGCCCACAAGGCCGGGATTCCGGTCACCTCCCCCGCCTATACCGTGAACATGGCGTGCGGGTCGGGGCTGCGGGCGATGATCAACGCCTACCAGAGCATCGTCGCCGGCGATCGCGAGGTCGTCCTCGCCGGCGGGACCGAATCGATGAGCCGCGTCCCCTACCTGCTCGAAGGAGCGCGCTGGGGTCACAAGATGGGCCACCAGAGGGTCACCGACGGCATGTACCGAGACGGCTTCCTCTGCCCGCTCTGCGGCCAGGTGATGGGCGAGACCGCCGAGACGCTGGCCGACAAGTACGGCATCACGCGTGTCGAGCAGGACCGCTACGCCGCCGAGACCCAGCAGCGCTGCGAGAAGGCGCGCAAGGCCGGCCTCTTCCGGGATGAGATCGTGCCCGTCCGGATACCCGGGCCGAAGGGCGAGACACTCTTCGAAATCGATGAGCACCCGCGCGACGGCATCACCCCGGAGGCGATGGCTCAGTTGCCGCCGGTCTTCCGCAAGAACGGCACGATCCACGCGGGCAACTCGAGCGGCATCGTCGACGGCGCCGCGGCCATGATCGTCATGTCGTCCGACGCAGCGCGCCGACTGGGAGTCAAGCCGATGGCCCGCATCGCCGCCTACACCGTGGCGGCCGTCGACCCGGCGATCATGGGAATCGGTCCGGTGCCCGCGGTCCGCGCCCTGCTCGAGAAAACCGGCCTGTCCGTTGGCGACATCGGCCTCGTCGAGTTGAACGAGGCGTTCGCCGCTCAGGTGATCGCCTGCGAGCGCGATCTCGAGCTCGACCCCGCGCGGGTCAATGTGAATGGCGGCGCCATCGCCCTGGGGCATCCAATCGGCGCCACCGGGGCGCGCATCACCGTCACGCTTCTCTACGAGATGCGGCGTCGCAAGACCCGACGCGGGCTCGCCACTCTCTGCATCAGCGGCGGCCAGGGGATCGCCATGCTCCTCGAGCGCCTGGATGGCTGACGCCACATGACGCGCACCTTCCACGCCCTCGACCTGCTCGCGGTCGAAGACCTCCTCAGCGAAGAGGAGCGTCTCATCCGCGACACCGTGCGTACCTTCGTGGGCGAGAAGGTTCTGCCGATCATCGAGATCCACTTCCGCAACGCCACCTTCCCCACCGAGCTGATCCCTGCGATGGCCGAGATGGGCGTCTTCGGCGCGAATCTGCACGGCTACGGCTGCGCCGGCCTGAGCAGCACCTCGTACGGCCTGATCATGCAGGAGCTGGAGCGCGGCGACAGCGGTCTGCGCTCGTTCGTGTCGGTGCAGGGGGCGCTGTGCATGTACCCGATCCACGCCTTCGGGTCGGATGCGCAGAAGGAACGCTGGCTCCCTCCGATGGCCCGCGGCGAGGCGATCGGCTGCTTCGGGCTGACCGAGCCCGATGCCGGCAGCGACCCCGGCAGCATGCGCACGCGGGCGGTCCGCAAGGGCGACGGTTACGTTCTGAACGGCTCCAAGGCCTGGATCACCAACGGCTCGGTCGCCGACGTCGCGGTGGTCTGGGCGCGCTGCGACGACGGCGTCATCCGTGGTTTCCTCGTGGAGCGCGGGACGCCCGGCTTCACGACCCGCGACCACGAGGGCAAGTTTTCCCTGCGCGCCTCGGTCACCTCCGAGCTGAGCTTCCAGGACTGCCGCATTTCCGGGGCCAACCTGCTGCCCGGGACCGTGGGTCTCAAAAACGCCCTGATGTGCCTCAACCAGGCGCGTTACGGCATCGCATGGGGCGGCGTCGGCTCGGCCCTCGCGGTGTTCGACGAGGCGCTCACCTACGCCAAGAACAGGGTCGTATTCGGCAAGCCGATCGCCGCCTTCCAGTTGCAGCAGGAGAAGCTGGTCTGGATGGCGAACGAGATCACCAAGGCCCAACTCCTCGTGCTGCGTCTCGGCCGGCTCAAGGACGAAGGGCGCGCTTCGGCCGTGCAGATCTCGCTCGCCAAGCGCAACAACGTCTGGCTGGCGCGCGAGTGCGCGCGACTCGCCCGCGAGATGCTGGGCGCCAACGGCATCGCCGACGAGTACCAGTCGGGCCGCCATTTCTGCAACATCGAGGCCGTCTACACCTACGAGGGCACCCACGACATCCACACGCTGATCGTGGGCGAGGCGCTGACGGGTATACCCGCCTACTTCTGAGGATCCGGTCGCTCCCCCGCGCTCAGTGCCGGGCCGACTCGGGCGCCAGCGCCATCTGCATCGCCAGCAGCATGATGGCACGGTAGTAGAGTCCGGCGCGGTTCACCTCGGGGTGCTGTCGGCCGCCGACGAACGCCTCGATCCAGGGTGTGTAGACCGCCGGCTCGTAGAACTCGGGAAGCACGCTCTCCGGACCGAGCAGCAGCGTTCCAAGACGCTGCCTGAACCCGCCATCGACCCATCGGTCAACCGGCACCGCGAAACCACGCTTCGGCTTGGCCGCGACTTCCGGGGGCAGCACCTCGGCCGCGAGTCGCCGCAGGATCAACTTCCCTTCCCGCCCCCGGACCTTGAGTTGTCGCGGCAGCGACAAGGCGAAGTCCATCAGGTCCTCATCGAGGAGCGGGACGCGAATCTCGAGCCCCACCCGCATGCTGGCGATGTCGGTCTTGAACAGCAGGTCGTTGGGAAGGCCGAGGCGGATGTTGTACTCGACCGCGAGGGCCGAGAGCGCGTCGGTCCGGTCGGCCCCCGGGCCGAGCTCGTGATCCCACTGCCGGCGGAAGTGGCGCTCCACCGGCTCGAGCCCGCGCTCACGCACGAGCCGGAGGTGCTGCGGCCGGTCTATCCACTCGACCAGGCTGTGGACGATGGCGGCGTCCGAGGCGCCTGCGTAGCCGCGGAGATTGCCGGCGAACGACGGCGAGACCATCGCGAAGCGCGACGCCAGCGCTGCGACGCCTGCGCCGGCATGGAGCGCGGCCGCGGGCCAGCGCAGCCAGCGGGCGATGCGCTCCACCGCCCAGTAGAAGTAGTAGCCTGCGAACCCTTCATCACCGCCGTCGCCGCACAGCGCGACGGTCACTTCCTTGCGCATCTCGCGGCAGATCGCGTGGACCGCGAACACGGACGTGTCGGCGAATGGCTGCCCGCAGTGCGCCAGGAGCGAGGTGATCTCCTCCCAGGTTCCGCCGGCCTGGTTCATCGTCATCGTCCGGTGGCGGCTGCCGATGTGGCGGGCCACCGCCACCGCGGCCCATGTCTCGTCGTAGCGCTGATCCGGCATCCGCACGTTGTAGGTCTGTAGGCCCTGCGGCAGGCTTTTCTGCGCCGCCGCGCTCACGAGCGACGAATCGATCCCGCCGCTGAGCAGGCAACCGAGAGGCACGTCGCTCTCGAGTTGCGAACGGACCGCCGCGCCGACGAGCCCGCGGCAGCGTTCGGTGGCCTCCTCGACGCTCGTGGCACGGTTGAGCGCCAGGCGGAACTGGTGGAAGCGCCGGATCCGCGTCGATACCACCCCGCCCTCGAGCCCGGCGTGGAGCGTCTGTCCGGGCTCGAGGCAGCGGATACCCCGGAACAACGTCATCGGTGCCGGCACGTAGCTCAGGGCGGCGAAATCCGCCGCCGCCTGGCGGTCGACGGCCAGGTCGGCGCCCGGGAAGCGACGCAGCGCTCCGACCTCGCTCGCGAAAGCGAGCGCCCCCGGCAGCGCGGCATAGAACAGCGGCTTGATGCCGAATCGGTCCCGCGCCAGCAGCAGCGTGCGGTTGCGGGAGTCGTAGATCGCCAGGGCGAACATGCCCCGGAGCATCCCGACCAGTTCCGCGCCATGCTCCGCGTACAGGTGCGGCAGGACTTCACTGTCGCAGCGTCCCCGGAAGTGGTGGCCCATGCGCTCCAGGTCGGCGCGCAACGCGTGGTGATTGTAGATCTCGCCGTTGAAAACGGCCCAGATCGACCCGTCCTCGTTCGCGATCGGCTGGGACCCGGCGGGCGACAGGTCGATGATGCTCAGCCGGGTGTGTACCAGCATGGCGCCGGGCCAGGCCCTGTGAGCCCGACTGTCGGGCCCCCGGTGACGCAACGCCTCCGTCAGCACACCGGCCGTCTGCTCGCCACCGGCCACATCGCCTATCCAGCCTGCGATGCCGCACATGTCCCCGCCCTGCTAACCGCGCCCGAGCAGGGCGCGATCGATCTTCCCCGTGGACGTCTTGGGGAGCCTGTCGAGGAGCTCGATGCTCTCCGGGACCATGTAGCGCGGGAGCTTCTGCAGGCAGTGGTCGCGCAGAGTCCCGACGTCGAGCGCCGCGCCCTCACCGCCGCTCACGAAGGCCCGGATGCGGTTGCCGATCATCTCGTCAGGCACGGCGACGACGGCGGCTTCCTTCACATCGGGGTGCGTGTAGAGCACGACCTCGATCTCGTCGAGCTCGATCCGGTAGCCGCGACTCTTGATCATCCGATCCCGGCGCCCGACGAGCCGGTAGCAGCCGTCTTCACCCAACGCGACGATATCGCCCGTCCGGTAGACGCGATCGCCGAAACGCGTCTCGAAGGGGTTCTGGACGAAGGCGCGCGCTGTCTTCTCGGGGTCGCCCCAGTACCCCTGCGCCACGGTCACGCCGCGCGCGTACAGCTCGCCCTCGACTCCGGGCTTCGTGACACGATGCCCATCGTCGTCGACCAGGAAGATCTCGGTGTTGGCGCACGTCCACCCGATCGGAATCGACTCGGTCTGGTCGTCGGGCAGCGGCGGCACGCGGAACCAGGTAATGACGTTGGTCTCCGTCGGTCCGTACAGGTTGACGAAGACGGCCCGGGGCAGCGCGCGCATCACGCCACGGAGGTACCTGGTCGGGAAGACCTCGCCGGCGAAAACCAGCAGGCGTATGGGATTCAGGTCGACCCGGTCGAGACGTCCCTTGAGGAGCAGCAGGGTCAGGATCGAGGGCACCGAGTACCAGATCGTGATCCCGCTCTTCTGCATCCACTCGGCGAGCCTGACCGGGAACGTCGAGGTCCCGTCGGGCACCAGCGCCACGCTCGCCCCCGCCTTCATCGCGACGAAGATGTCGAAGATGGAAAGGTCGAAGTGCAGCGGCGCGTGGCTCGAAAGCCGATCTTCATGCGACACCCCGAACTGTTCGGTCGCCCATTCCACGAACCCGAGCGCGTTGCGGTGCGAGATCATCACGCCCTTCGGGGTACCTGTGGAGCCGGAGGTGTAGAGGATGTAGGCCAGGTCGGTCTCGATCGACCCCGCCTCCGGGGGGCCGGCGTCGCTCCGGCCCATCCATGCCTCGCGCGGCACGGTGCGGACGCCCCGGGTTCCGGGCACGGTGTCGCCGCCGTCGACGAACACGACAACCTCCGGGCCGGCGCCCTGCGCCGCAATCGTCGCGATTTGCTGGGACTTGGCGGTGGACGCGACCACGCAGCGGACGCCGCAGTTGCCGACGATGTACGCGAGCCGCTGCACGGGCGCCTGCGGATCGAGCGGCACGTAGGCGGCGCCGGCCTTCAGGATGCCGTGGATCGCGAGCAGCGAGCCGGGCGACTTGTCCATGTAGATGGCGACGCGGTCGCCGCGCCGCACGCCCTGCCCGCGCAGGACGTGCGCGAGCCCGTTGGAGAGCCGGTCCAGCTCCCCATAGGTCAGCGTCTCGTCCTGGAAGATCACCCCCGGGGCGTCGGGCCGCAGGAGGACCGAATCGCGCAGCAGGTGCTGGAGGAGGAAGCTCATCGCCGCGGCGGTCTCAGAGCCCGAGCCTCGCGGCGATGATGTTCCGCTGGATCTCCGATGTGCCCGAGTAGATGCGCGTGGCGACCGAATCGCGCAGGTCGCGCTCGATCTCGTACTCGCTCATGAAGCCGTAGCCGCCGTGGATCTGGATGGCGTCGAGACACGACTGCACCCAGCACTCGCTCAGGTGGAGCTTGGCGACGGCGGCGTCGAGCACGGCCTCCTGCCCGGCCGACTTGAGCCACGCGACCTTGTACAGGGCCAGCCGCGACGTCTCCATCCGGACCTTCATGTCGACAATCTTGTTCGCCACAGACTGGAACTTGCCGATCGACTTGTTGAACTGCCGGCGGGTGCGGGCGTACTCGACGCAGGTCTTGATCTGACGTTCCATCGCCCCGATGCAGCTGGCCAGCAGGCAGCCGCGCTCCCACTCCATCGACGAGGCGAAGATGGCGGCGCCCCCTCCCTCGGCCCCGAGAAGCGCATCGAGCGGGAGCTCGCACTCTTCGAGGGAGAGCTCGGCCATCGGGGACGTCCTGAGCCCCATCTTCTCGAGCGGGTTTCCCACGCGGAAGCCGGGCGCGTTCTTCTCCACGATGAAGCCCGTGACACCCATGAATCCGCGGGCCGGATTCGTGGTCGCGAAAACGACGAACACGTCGGCCATCGGCGCGTTGGTGACGAAGGTCTTGGCGCCGTTCAGTATCCATCGATCGCCCCGGCGCACGGCGGTCGTCCTGATCGCGGAGCTGTCCGATCCGGCTCCGGGCTCGCTCATGGCGTGGGCGCCGATCGATTCGCCGCTGCACAGCCGCGGGAGGTATTTGCTCTTCTGCTGCTCGGATCCGAAGCACCAGATCGGCGTCTGCACGGCCCACATCTGGGCGTTGATGGCGAAGATCAGCCCGCTGTCCCTGCACCCCAGCCCGAGGCCCTCCATCGCCAGCATCGTCGTCAGGATGTCGGCCTCCTGGCCGCCATACTGGCGCGGGAATGGCAGCCCGTGGATGCCGAACGCGGCGCACTTGTCCCAGTTCTCGCGCGAGAACCGGTGCTCCCTGTCGCGCCGCGCGAGGTCTTCGTTGAGCTCCTTCCGGGCGAACCTCGCCACCTCGTCCTTGAGTGCGAGCTGCTCCGGGGTGAAGGCGAAGTCCATGCTCTACCCGGCCCGCTTCCTCTCGACGAACGCCCGCAGGGCCTCGAGCGTCTCGAAGTTCTCGGGGATCAGGTCCTCCTCCGTGGTCTTGATCGCGAAGCGCGTCTCGAGAAAGCCGACGAGATTCAGGATGCCCATGGAGTCGATGATGCCCTGGGCGAGCAGGTTCTCGTCGGAGGCGAACGAATCACGTTCCGCTGCAAGCTCACGCACCAGGTAGTCGTGAATTTCCTGACGAATGTCCAAGCGCTTTCTACCTCCCGGGCTCGCGCTGGGCGATCCCGAAATGACGTCGAATCGCCTTCTCTTTCTCCTCCGGCGTCAGGTTGTGGGTGTCGAGCCGGTGCTTGTGGTTCAGGAGGAGTTGCTTCATCAACGCCGTCTTCATGACGACCCGGCCGGGGTTTCCCAGAACCACGGACCCATCCGGGATCGCCCCGCGCACGACCGATCCCGAACCGATGATGCAATCCGCGCCGATTGTGCTGTTCGGAAGGATGGTGCAGTTGGTCCCGAAGTAGGTGTTGTTCCCCACCTTGATCGAGCCGAAAACATCCATCGCCGGGTTCGTGTTTCTGAAGAGCCAGATGGCGGCGTCGTGCGTGAGGAACTCGCACCCCGTGGAGATCGCGACGTGGTCGCCGATTTCGATCAGGTAGGGTTCCGTCGAAAAGGCGGTGGTGCTGATGAAGCAGTTTTCGCCGATGCGAACCCCGTACTCGCGAAGCCTCCGGATGCGCTGCTCGTTCGACATGACGGCGAGGTGCTTCCACCGTAGATATCCGACGATCCGGGCCCGAAGGTATCCGATCCGATCGACGCTCCGCTTGACCCACGACTTCATCGCTCGCCCGTCACGCTGGATGGCCGCCGATCGAGCCTGGCACTGAGCTCCTGCCGAACGGGTGGCAGCGCGCTCATCGACACTCGGGGATCCCTGCTAGAAGCGTCCTCGCCCCTCATCGTTGGGTTCTTGTGGGGAACCGATCGACCGGAATTCCATCCCTTCGTGCGCTCGCGTTGCGGGCGCACGTTCCTCGAGTTTGTCGAACAGCGCGGGAATGCTACGTCAATAAAGAGCATTCGGTCAACCAACCGCCCCGTCATGCGTCTTCCCTTCCGACGGCGCCGCGCGCGACCGTTCTGTCGATCGCGGCCACTCCGCCCAGGCCGCGCGGGCCCTCGGCCCGCAACCAACGCTGGATGATCTCGGCGACCGCGTCGCGCGAGCTCTCCCACGCCGTCCGGCGGAAGCGCGGGTTCGGCGGCACGACGAGGCCATCGGAGATGAGCACGGTCGAAACGCCCCGGCCTGGGGCGACCCGGACGAACGCGCGGCCACTCACGGACGAGTCGTATCCCAGAATGAGCGCGTCCGCCCTGACCCGATCCAGCACCGTGCTGAAGGCGTGCTCGATCTGCCCTCTCTGCATCGACTGCCGAATCCAGTGGGCATCGGGGTCGTAGCCGCTCGCCGAGAGCGACTCGGCGGCGTATCCCGTCGCCAGGATCTGGAGACGGGCGGCCAGTGCCCCGGGGTGGGCGGCGTCGACATCGAGGAGGCGAACGTCATCTCCCCGGTCCTTCAACGCGTCCATCCGCACCCGGAACTTCCCGACATGCGAGCTGTTGCCGGGTACGAACCAGATGTTCAGCGGCACGATGGAGAACCTGTCTCGGGAACGGGTGGATGGGCCGGGCGCATCATGGCGCCGGCGCACCCGCCTCCCGCGCCGCCACGATCCAGTCGGTCACTTCGCGCACCGCGCCCCTGCCGCCGGGAAGTCGCGTCACGAGCCGTGCCATAGCCCGGACCTCCGGGGCGGCGTCGGCCACGACGATCGGCACGCCGGCCCAGCGCAGGCAGCCGGCGTCGTTGCCGTCGTTGCCGACGTACGCGACCTCCTCAGGCGCCAGGCCGCGACGGGCGGCGAGGTCGCGGAGGCCCGCCTCCTTGTCCGCGCTGCCCTGAATGCATTCGAGGCCGAGCTTGCGGCAGCGGGCGGCCACCACCGGGTTGGTCTCGGTCGAAAGCACGACCGCCTCGACGCCGGCTTCGCGGAGCCGCTTCAACCCCCAGCCATCGCCCCGGTGGCAGAAGACCGCCTCGGTGCCGTCCTGGGTGACCAGCACCCTGTTGTCGGTCATGACGCCGTCGAAATCGAGGACGAGCAGCCGGATACGGGCGAGCTCGGCGTGCGCCTGCTGCCGCGGCCGTGCGCCGATGAGTCGTCCGATCCTCTCGACGTCGGCCGGATCGTCGACCTGCAGCGAATGGAGCGGGTCCTGGAGATGGACGGCAATCCGGCCCCCGAGGCGGCTTCCGTGCGTGCGCAATACGGCCGGACGGAACACGTAGATGGAGCCGTTCTCCTCGAGGATCGTCTCCTTCAGGTCCTGTCGCATCGGCCGGCGGATCGGATCGTAGTTCACCGGCGCGAGGAGGCCCGGTCCGCGCCTCCAGGCGAAGCCGTGGATCGCGCTCGCCGAGAACAGCGAGTCGGCCTGTTCACGGCGGAGCACCGCGATCGCATCTTCGACGTCGTTCTCGCCGCGCATCGGCGACGTAGCCTGCAGGAAGACCACCAGCGCCGGCTCGAACCCTTCCGTGTCGCGCAGGTGATCGAGGACGTGCAGGAGGGCCTCCTCCGACGACGACTTGTCGCCGCTGATCGCCGCCGGCCTCCAGACCACCTCCGCCCCCGCGGCATTGGCAACGTCACCGATCTCCCGGTCGTCGGTCGAGACGAAGACCCTACCGACCGACGGGGCCCGCAGGGCATGCTCGATGGTATGGACGATGAGGGGTCGTCCGGCTATCGGCAGGACGTTCTTTCGCGGGATTCCCTTGGATCCGCCGCGGGCGGGGATGATCGCGATCACCGCCTCGCTCATGCGGCGGCCCGGACGGCGCGGCTGAGGGCCGACGCGCCTAGGATCGAACTCTCTGGCGCTTCCACTTGAGCTTGTCGCGCTGTGGTATCTCGATGTCGGCGAGGTCACCCGGCAAGGTCTGCAGGGCCTTCGCCGTGGCGCGCAGATCGCGCACGACGCGCCGCATGCCGTCCGGCTCGAGGCTGGCGGCGTGGTCGGTCCCCTTCCAGGTGCGGTCCAGGGTGAAGTGCCTCTCGAACCAGTCCGCTCCGAGCGTGAATGCGGCCACGTCGGCGGCGATGCCGAGGTGATGGCCGCTGTAGCCGATACCTTTCACCCTCGACCCGTACGACTTGATGAGCCTGGGGATCTCCAGCAGGTACAGACTCTCGAACGGCACCGGGTACCCCGAGATGCAGTGATAGAGAACGGTGTCCTTCAGCCTCCCCTTGCGGTCGAGGAGTTCGATGAGCTCGTCCTCTTCGGCGCGCGTGGTCATGCCGAGCGAGATGTGGATCTCGCCGCCGTAGTTGTCACACAGGAGGCCGAGCATCTCGTGGTGGGTGTTGCAGGCCGAGGGAATCTTGATGAGCTTCGGACGGAGCGAGCTGATCTCCCGGGCGCTGGTCATGTCCCAGACGCTCGTGCAGTAATCCACCTTGAACGACTCGCACAGGTCTTTCAGCTCGCGGTGCTGTTCGAGGTTGAGCTCGAGGAACTCGCGGTGCTCGCCGTAGGTCCTGCCATAGCTGTTGACGGGGTTGGGATGGGGTGCGTCGTACTCCGCGGGGGTGAGGAGCTCGCGGTTGCAGCGCTTCTGGAACTTGGCGACATCGACCTTGCAGAACTGCGCCGCCACCATCACCAGCTCGCGGGCGGTTTCCATGTCGCCGCGGTGGTTGCAGCCGATCTCGGCCACGACCTTCGGATTACGAATATGTCCCATTCAGGGCTCCTCGCTCGGGGCTGCCGAACAGGGGAAATATCGGCGCATCCGGCGGTCAAGGCCAGCGCGGATTATAGCCCAGGCGCAGGAAACCGCCGGAAGGCCCGGACGACCGGCTCCCAGTCCCCACGGTTGAAGGCCCAGAATCGGCCGAATGACATGCCACTGACCCTTCGGAATGCCGCCAGGAGTATTACAGAGGATACGAGGTGGTTGACCGTGACGCCGATCGCCGCCGCCGGCAGCCCGACGCGGCCGAGAAGCGCCAGCATGACGGCGATGTTCACAACCATGCCGCTGAAAACTGCCGTCGACGCCAAGCCCGGGCGGTTCCGACTGATGAGGTACGGCACCACGACCTTGGCGGCGCAGCGCACCAGGGTCCCGAGAGCGATGATCCGGATGAGTGGCACGGCGGGGAGAAACGCCGGCGAGAATAGCACCCTCACGAAGACTTCCGTGAACAGCACGAGGATTCCCAGAACAGCGGCGCAGGTCGCGGCCGTCAAGCGTGCGCACTGGGCAACCAGTTCCGGACGCCCCTCCTCGGAAGCCGCGACGCGCGGCAGGATCACCGTCCCGATGACGTTCGGGATGAACTCGGCGCGGGCGGTCACGGCGGCCGCGACCGCGAACAACCCGATCTCCTCCTTCCCCACGAACATCGCCACCACGACCGTGCCGAACTCGATGGTCGCCAGGTTGCTGACCTTGCCGACGTAGTAGCGCACGCCGAAGGACCATGTTTCCCGCAGCCGCGCCAGCGAGGGCCGCACCCAGCGCCAATCGTCCTCCCGCCGCAGCAGGAGCGGGACAACGGCCATCACAGTGACGCTGCTGAGCACCCCGGCGACGATGGCCCCCTCGACTCCGGCCCCCAGTCCGAGCACCAGGGTCATCGTCAACCCGAGTTGCAGGGCGATCTGCCCGATTTGGACGAGACCCGCGAGGGCGAACCTGCCGAGCGCCGCCGGGAAACGCGACAGGATTGTCGCGACCATCCCGAGCGGCATCCAGGCGAGGGCCATGAGGAATTGCCGTGGGGTGGCCTTGTCGAGCAGCGCGATGGGACACTGGAGGGCCACCAATCCCGCCGCGACGGCGATGAGGCTCGAGAGCGCGCCGCACAGGAAGGTGTAGGTCACACCCTCCGACACAGTGAACCGGCGCGACGCGACGAAGACCTCGATGGCGACATCGAAACCCACGACGAACAGGACATTGAGGACGGTGATGAAGACGACGCAGGCGGCGTAGGAGCCCCGCCCGCCGGTGCCGAGCCACCAGGCGAGGGCGCTCTGCGTCGCCAGGCCCAGCGCGAGGCTGGCGATCTGTGAGCCGAATGTGATTGCGACGTCCCTGAGGCCGGATGACACCCGCGATGTCTGCATCGGACGGGGCGGGATTATAAGCCCCCGCCTTGTGGCGGTCGCACCTTCGCCCTCCTATATTTCGGCATGCCTGCTGCCGCTCGGGACGTGTGTCAACCGGCTGACAGGCACCGGGGGCTGGCCCCCCGAGGGCGATGATCCGCAACCGGCTGACCGGCAACCTGGCGACGATGTCCCTCCCCGACCTGCTGCAGTGGGCCGGTCGGAGCCGGAAGACCGGCACGCTCGTGCTGCGCGACGGGCCCGTGGAGAAGAGGATTACGTTCCGGGACGGCGACATCGTCGGCTCGTCGAGCAACGATCCGCGCGACTACCTCGGCCAGGTCCTGCTGAGCGAGGGGGTCATCACAGAGCAGCAGCTCAAGGACGCAATCGACCTCCAGGCCCGCGCCAGGAGAATGCTGGGACGGATCCTGGTGGAGTGGGGCGCGGTGACCGAGGCGAAGGTGGCGGCGATCCTGCGCCACAAGGCCGAGGAGACGATTTACTCGCTGTTCCTCTGGGGCGACGCCGAGTTCGAGTTCATCGACGGCGACGATCCGCCCGGCGAGCAGGTCCCGATCGCCGTCGTGGTCGAGGAGGTCCTGCTGGAGGGGGTTCGGCGTTACGACACGTCGCGGAAAATCAGGGAGCTTCTCCCGAACAACCGCCTCGTCCTGAAGCGCACCGACCGCGCGCTTCCTGCCGACATCGCCGGCAAGGCCTTCCCACGCAAGATCTACGACCTGGTGGATGGCCGGCGCAGCCTCGCCGACGTCATCCTGGAAGCGCACTCGTCGGAATACAACGTCTGCCAGGTCCTGTATGCCCTCGTGCAACGCGGGTATGCCGCGATCGTCGGCGCGGCCCGACCGGTCACGATGCCGTCGGCAGCCGCGCGGGCCGACAGGATGACCCCGCCGCCGACCGCGACAGGCGGCGCCGCGGGTCATCCCGGCGCGGGACGGGCAGTCACGGCCTCGGCGAACGCCGCCGATGCGCTGGGCCCGTCCGGGGAGCGGGGCCTCGCTGCGGCCCGTGAGTGTCTCGGCCGGGGCGCTGCCGAGGACGCGCTGGTCCTCCTCGACACGTTGCGCGACGCCGGGCTCAAGAGCCCCGAGATGCACGTCCTGACGCAGGAGGCGGAGCGCTATTTCGTCGAGCGCGCCTACCGCTACTACCTGCCGCCCGGGAAGGTGCCGGTGCTGAAGCGCCCGCTCGAGTCGCTGGTGGGCGAGGCGCTGAGCCCGGAGGAGGTGTTCCTGGTGAGCCGGGTCAACGGCGCCTGGGACCTGCGCGCGATCATGAGCATCAGCCCGCTCCGCGAGGTCGACGCGCTGCGGGCTCTGAAGAAACTCCGCGAGCGCGGCGTGATCGATCTCGTCGAGCCGGCCGTTCAGGCCAGAACGGCCTGAGTCTCCCCGCGACCCGCCGGAGTCCCGGCCCGGCGGCGCTTCTGTCGCGGGCGTCCATTGCCCTGCTCGTGCTGCGGCGTGCGCCCCTGCGGCACGTAGTCGTCGTACGGACGCGGCTCGAGATCCGCGAGCGTCTTGGTGGCCAGCGACTTCACCAGCAGCTCGGCGACCTGGATGTTGGTGATCAGCGGGATGCCGAAGTCGATCGCGCGGCGCCGGATGATGTAGCCGTCGGTCAGCTCCTTGCGGTCGTAGCCGAGCGGGATGTTGATGACGAGGTCCGCCTTTCCGGGCGCCAGGGAATCGAGCAGCGACGGCGAGCGGCGCTCCTGGATCTTGTACAGGCGCACGTTCGGGACCCGGTACCCCCCGAGGAAGCGTGACGTGCCGCGGGTGGCATGGATGGTGTACCCCATCTCCACCAGGGCGCGCGCCGACGGCAGGAAGCGGACCTTGTCGCGCTCCGAGCCGATGGAGAGCAACACCTGGCGGCGCTCGGGCATGCGGAACCCGGCCGAGAGGATCGCCTTGAGGAACGCCTCCGGAAGGTCCCTGCCGAGGCAGGCGACTTCGCCGGTGGAGGCCATCTCGACGCGCAGGGCCGGGTCGGCCCCCTTGATGCGCGAGAAAGAGAACTGCGGCGCCTTGACGCCGACGTAGTCAAGGTCGAGCAGCGAGGAGGGCACCGGCGGCACCTCCTCCCCCATCATGGCGCGGGTCGCCAGGTCGATGAAGTCGAAGCCGCTCACCTTCGAGATGAACGGGAACGAGCGCGAGGCGCGCAGGTTGCACTCGATGACCAGCACCTCGTTGTCGATGGCGAGGAACTGCACGTTGAACGGGCCGGTGATGTTGAGCGCCTCGGCGAGGCGGGCGGTGATGCCGCGGAGGCGGCGCACGGTCTCGAGGTAGATCTTCTGCGGCGGGAAGACGACGGTGGCGTCGCCGGAATGCACGCCGGCGTTCTCGACGTGCTCGGTGACCGCGACGGCGAGCAGGCGGCCGCGCGCGGCCACGGCATCGGCCTCGAGCTCCTTGGCCCCCTCGATGAACTTCGACAGCACCACCGGGTGCTCGCTGGACACCTCGGCGGCGCCGCGCAGCGCGGTGTCGAGGGCGGCGCCGTCGGCGGCGATGCGCATGGCGGCGCCCGACAGCACGTACGACGGCCGCACCAGCACGGGGTAGCCGGCGCCGGCGGCGAAGCGGCGCGCTTCGCGCCGGCTGGCCACCTCGACCCACGGCGGCTGTGGCACGCCGAGGCGATCGAGCAGGGACGAGAACTTGTGCCGGTCCTCGGCGCGGTCGATGTCGCGCGGCTGGGTGCCGAACACCGGGATGCCGGCCCGGGCGCACTCGAGGGCCAGGTTGTTCGGCACCTGGCCGCCGAACGCGAGCAGGATGCCCTTCGGCTTCTCCTTGCGCCAGATGTCGTGGATGCGCTCGAAGGTCAGCTCCTCGAAGTAGAGCGTGTGGCCCATGTCGTAGTCGGTGGAGACGGTCTCGGGGTTGCAGTTGACCACGATCGGGGCGTATCCGAGGCGGCGCAGGGCGGCGGCGGCGCTGACGCAGCACCAGTCGAACTCGACCGACGAGCCGATGCGGTAGGCGCCCGAGCCGAGGATCATCACCCGCTGCTCGCCGTCCCGGGGGACGACGTCGTCCTCGCGCCCCTGGTAGGTGAGATACAGGTAGTTGGTGCGTACCGGCCATTCGGCGGCCAGCGTGTCGATTTGCTTCACCGCCGGGACGATGCCTGCCCGGCGGCGGCGCGCGTCGATGTCAGCGATGGTGGCGCCGGTCAGCCGGGCGATCTGCGCGTCGGAGAAGCCGCTCTCCTTGGCGCGGCGCAGCAGGTCATCGGACAGGGCCGCTGCGGCGATCTCCTTCCCGAGGGCGACGACACGCGCCATCTTCGCCAGGAACCACGGGTCGATGCCGGTCTTCTGCGCCAGGTCGGCGACGGAGCGGCCGCCTCTGAGCGCCTCGGCGAGGGCGAAGACGCGGCGCGGCGTCGGCCGCGACAGATCCTGGAGCGACTGGCGGATGTTGAAGTCGTTGCCGGTCAGGCCGGCGATATTGTCGCCGAGCATCCGGCAGCCCTTCTGCAGCGCCTCCTCGAAGGTGCGGCCGATCGCCATCACCTCGCCGACCGATTTCATCTCGCTGCCGATGAAGTGCGACGCGCCGCGGAACTTGTCGAGGTCCCACTTGGGCATCTTGACCACGAGGTAGTCGAGCGCCGGCTCGAAGCAGGCGGTCGTGGTGTCGTTCATCGAGTTCTTCAGGTCGGGCAGGGTCCGGCCAAGCGCCAGCTTGGCGGCGATGCGCGCCAGCGGGTAGCCGGTCGCCTTGCTGGCCAGGGCCGACGAGCGCGACAGGCGGGCGTTGACCTCGATGATGCGGTACTGAGCCGAGCGCGGGTCGAGAGCGTATTGGATGTTGCACTCGCCGACGATGCCGAAGTGGCGTATCGCCTTGAAGGCGATGTCGCGCAGCATGAAGTACTCGCGGTCGGTCAGTGTCTGCGACGGCGCCACGACGATCGACTCGCCGGTGTGGATGCCGAGCGGGTCGACGTTCTCCATGTTGCAGACGGTGATGCAGTTGTCGGCGGCGTCGCGCACGACCTCGTACTCGACCTCCTTCCAGCCGGTGAGGTCCTCCTCGATGAGGATTTGTGGCGACGCGGCGAACGCCTCGGCGGCGCGCTGCCTGAGTTCTGCCTCGGTGCGGGCGATGCCCGACCCGCGGCCGCCGAGGCTGAAGCCGGCGCGCATCATCACCGGGTAGCCGATCCGCCGGGCGATGCGCACGGCGGCGTCGACATCGCGGGCGGCGGCGCTGCGCGGCACCTGGAGGCCGATCGACCGCAGCGCCTGCGCGAACCGCTGGCGGTCCTCGGTCTCTTCGATGGCGGAGATCGGGCTGCCCAGCACCTTGACGCCGTGGCGCCGCAGCACGCCGCGGCGATGCAGCTCGAGACCGCAGTTGAGCGCCGTCTGGCCGCCGAAGGACAGCGCAATGCCGTCGGGGCGCGCCTCCTTGATGACCCGGGTCACAAACCCGGGCTCGACCGGCAGCAGGAAGATGCGGTCGGCCAGGCCGGGGCTGGTCTGGATGGTGGCGATGTTGGGGTTGATCAGCCAGACCTCGGCGCCCTCCTCCTTGAACGCCTTGATCGCCTGCGAGCCGGAGTAGTCGAACTCCCCCGCCTCGCCGATCTTCAGGGCGCCCGAGCCGAGCAGGAGGATGCGCATCGGCCGCTTCGCCGGCCGCTTCACCGCCGCACCTCGGCGAGGAACTCGTCGAGGATCCACTCGGTGCCTCCCGGCCCCGGCGCCGCCTCGGGATGGAACTGCGCCGAGCGGAACGGCAGGCGGGCATGGCGGATCCCTTCGCTGGTGCCGTCGTTGGCGTTGACGAACCACTCGCGCCAGCCGTCCGGCAGCGAGCCGCCGTCGACCGCGAAGCCGTGGTTCTGGCTGGTCTGGTAGCAGCGCCCGGTGCGGGTGTCGACGCACGGCTGGTTGTGCGAGCGGTGGCCGAACTTCATCTTGAAGGTCATGGCGCCGGCGGCGAGCGCGAGGAGCTGGTGCCCCAGGCAGATGCCGAGGATCGGCACGCGGTGGTGCATCAGGCGGCGCACGGTGTCGATGGCGGTCGCGGCGAGGCGCGGGTCTCCCGGCCCGTTGCTCACCAGCACGCCGGCGTAGTCGCGCGGCCGGGCCTCGAGCGGGTGATCCCACGGCACCACCCGCACCTCGGCACCGCGCTTGACCAGCATGCGCACCTGGTTGTTCTTCCTGCCGCAGTCGATGAGGACGATCGGCGTGCCGTGGCCGTAGCGCCGCACCTCGGTCGTCGACACCTCGGCGACGAGGTTGCGCAGGTTCGGGTCGTCGAGAGGGGGCACGGGCCGGCCGGGGATCTCCAGGCGGCCGAGCATCGCGCCGCGCACCCTGATCCGTTTGGTCAGCGCCCGGGTGTCGATGCCGGTGATCCCCGGTATCCCCTGCTCTTCGAGCCAGGCCCCAAGCGAGCGGCCGGCGGTGTGGTGCGAGTACTCCTCCGAATACGACGCCACGACGACGCCGGTGGCGTGGATGCGCCCGGACTCCCAGGGGCGCTCCGGCAGGTCGGCGGCGTTCCGGAGGGCGGGCACCCCGGCCGCGGCCGGGCCCGCGCCGGGCGCGGCCGGCGGCGCCATCGCCGAGTCCGGTGGGATCCCATAGTTGCCGATTGTCGGATAGGTGAAGGTGAGGATCTGGCCGCGGTAGGACGGGTCGGTCAGGGCCTCCGGGTAGCCGACCATGCCGGTCGTGAAGACCACCTCGCCCGAAGCCGGCTCGCGGGCGCCGAACGAGCGTCCCTCGAAAACCGTGCCATCCTCGAGCACGAGCCGCGCCCGGCCCGGGCCGCTTCGTTTCGCCCCCGCCCGTCCCGCCAAGTCCGCCTCCGCCAACAGCCTGCCACCGGCGCGGTCCCGGCCCCCGGCCCCCTGTCGGGGGCGATGGCGAAGGCGCGACGATGGGAGGAAGAAAACCGGGCGGAGATTAGCACACAACCATCGGTGGCGCCGCCGGGCCCATTACCCCCATACGGAAGGGCTCTTCGCCACCATCTTTAGACCCAGGGCCCGAACGCCGCGGGGGTCCTTCTGCTGGAGGAGGCATGGAACTCGATGGGTGGAGCGCCGGGGGAATGGCGCTCCTTCACTGCATCGAGATGCTGTGAGAGGTAGTGGGTGGCGCGCTCGAAAACGGCGGCGCCCGCAAGGAGGCCCTGTCGGTTGCAGGCGTAAAGCACAACTGCGCCTGCCGAGTGTCAAGACAGATCTCAGTGCCCGACGTCGCAGCGCTCGCAGAAGGCGGGCGACTCGAGCTGCAACGTACTATGGAGGATTCCGAAGCGTTCCTTGAGAGCGGCGGCGATGCGGCCCAGGGTCTCGTCGGGCGCCGTGGCGGCGCGCTCGTCGACGCGCACGTGGCCGCTCAGGGCCGGCAGGCCGGTGGTGATGCTCCAGACGTGCAGGTCGTGGACCTCGAGCACCCCCGGCACGGCGGCGATGGCGCGGCGCACCTCCTCGATCACGAGGCCGGCCGGCGTGGCCTCGAGGAGCACGTCGACCGCCTCGCGCACCAGGCGCACGGCGCCGACGGCGATGACGATCGCCACGACGCCGGCGATCACCGGGTCGAGCCGGTACCAGCCGGTGAGCGCGATGACGATGGCCGCGGCCACGACGCCGGCCGACGACAGGGCGTCGCCCAGGATATGCATGCGCGCGCCGCGGATGTTCAGGTTCTCGTGGCCCGACAGCAGCCACAGGCCGGCGATGTTGGCGGCGAGCCCGGCCAGCGCCACACCCAGCATGATCGGGCTGTCGATCGGCACCGGCGCGAAGAAGCGCCGGAAGGCCTTGAACGCCAGGATCGCCGCCACGAACACCAGCAGTGACCCATTGACCAGGGCGGTCAGGATCTCCAGCCGGTGATAGCCGTAGGTCTTGACGTGGTTCGCCGGCAGTGCGGCGAATCGCGCCGCCATCAGGCTGAGGACGAGGGCCAGGACATCGGTGAGCATGTGCCCGGCGTCCGAGAGCAACGCCAGGCTCCCCGACAGGATTCCACCCGCCACCTCGACCACGAGGAAGGTCGCGGAGATCAGGATGACGATCGTCAGCGGGCGGGTGGGCAGGGCGCGCGGGCTCTCTGGGGTCATCGGCGCTTCCGAGGAGCGCGTATCATAGCACCGCGATGGAGCTCGTCAGCGTCAACGGCCGCATCACATCCGCAGGCGAAGCCGCGGTCAGCCCTCTCGACCGCGGCTTCCTGTACGGCGACAGCGTCTACGAGACCCTGCGCACGTACGGCGGGGTGCCGTTCCGGCTCGGGCCGCACATCGAACGCCTGCGGCGCTCGGCCGGGGCGCTCGGCATCCCGTACGAACGCGCCGCCATCGACCCCGGCGAGGCGGTCACGGCGCTCCTCGCGGCGGCGGCGCGCGACGGCGACGCCGATCGGGCCCTGCGCATCATCCTGACGCGCGGTGCGGGCGGCATCGGCTACGACCCGGCGGGCTGCGGTCCGCCGACGGTCGTGGTCAACGTCCGCCCGATGCCCGAGTTGCCGGCGGAGTGGTACCGCGAGGGCGTCGACGTCGCGGTCGTGCCGGTGACCCGCAATGCCAGGAGCGCCCTCGACCCGGCGATCAAGTCGAGCAACCTGCTCAACAACTACCTGGCGTGGGAGGCGGGGCGGCGGCTCAGGGTGTTCGAGCCGATCCTGCTCAATCCCGAGGGGCTCCTCGCCGAGGGTGCCACCAGCAACCTGTTCGTGGCGCGCGACGGACGGCTGCGCACACCCGACCTCGGGGCCGGCCTGCTGGCGGGGATCACCCGCGCCGCGGTCCTCGAGGCGGCGCGCGGCGCCGGCCTCGATGTCGAGGAGACCGACATGCGCCCCGGGGAGCTGCGCGACGCCGACGAGGCGTTCCTGACCAGCACGCTCAAGGGGGTCTTGCCGATACGGCGCGCCGATGGCTGGCCAGTGCGCGAGGGGCGCCCGGGTCCCCTGACCCGCCGGGTGATGGAGATGTTCGCGGCCCTCGTTCAGGCCGAGACGAAGGCCGGCGGCGCGCCGGGGTCGATGCGCAGGTAGCGGTGTCCCGTCCGCCAGGCGGGCAGGACGAACAGGACGCCCGTCCGGCCGCCCTCCCCCACCTCGATGCGTCGCTCTTCATGGAAATGCCCGAACACCAGCACTGCGCTCCCCAGGGCGATGCGCCGGCGCGCGTACAGCAGCGATTCGGTCACCGGGAAACCGCCGCGGAACGCCATGTTCGTGCGCGCCAGACCGCGCTCGAGCCGGTCGACGAGGCGCCGCCGCCCCTGGCGCGGCAGCAGATTGAACGCGGCGAAGAACAGGCGGTTCTTGCTGACGGTGCGCCAGGCGCGGTACTGGAGGTCGTGCCGGTTGACGAGGTCGCCGTGCGCGAGGTGGAGGCGGCGGCCGCCGGCATCGATATCGAGGGTGGCCTCGGCGACCGCGTCGAACGGGTCGCCCGCCACCAGGCGGCGCAGGAAGAAGTCGTGGTTTCCCTCGACGTAGAGGAGCCGGCAGCCCCGCGCCCGCAGCCGGCGCAGGGCGTCGACGACGCGCGCGTGGTGCGGCCGGTTGAGCTCCTGCCGGCCGATCCAGGCCGAGAACAGGTCTCCCAGGATGGCGAGGGCGCCGATGTCACGCGGCAGGCCGTCGAGAAAGGCGACGAACGCCTCGACCTCGGGGTCATCCTCCCGCAGGTGGGCGTCGCCGAGGAGCGCGATCGGGACGTCGGAGGGGATCACCGGCGCACGAGGTCGGCGATCCCTTCCTTGAGGCAGAACTCCTGCACGTCCTGGATCTGAATGAGGCGCTCGCGCATGAGCGACACGAAGCGCTTCTGGTACCGGGCCACCTCCGCGGGCAGCGGGTCGCCGGGCTTCAGGGAGTTCTTCTCGCGCGCGGCGCGCAACTCGCGGGCGGCGTCACGGATGCGGGTGTCGAGGGCGTCGGGGTCGATGCCCGTGATCGTCGTGCCGTCGGCGTCGGCGATGTTCAGGCCGCCGACATCCTTCGCCTTCTGCGCCAGGTCGGCGGCGTACTGCGACTCGGTCATGGTAGCGGGATCGCGGTCCTTCTTGAACGCGGCGACGGCGTCGTCGAAGCGGCCGGCACCGAACAACGCCAGGCCCACCCGGAACGGCTGCACCTGGTCGAGCGTCGGGACGACGGTCAGCGCCTCCTCGTAGCCGCTCGCCGCCACGTCGAAGCGGTGGCTGTCGAAGTCGAGGTCGGCGACGCGCACGAGGGTCAGCGCCTGGTAGGTGGGGTTGGTCGCGGGCACCTTGCGGAACGCGGCGATGGCCCGGCGATATCCCGCCTCGGCCTCGGACGGCTCGCGCAGGAAATCGTGCAGCCGGCCCAGCCGGAACCAGTCCTCGCCCGACAGGGCGTTCGGATCGGGGCCCTTCTCGATGGTGTCGACCGCCTGGCGCGCGTACTTCTCCATGCCGGGAAGGTCGGCCTCGTCGAAGGCGATGACGGTCAGGTAGTAGAGGCGCTCGAGCGTCGCGCCGCCGGGCGTGGCGACCTCGCCATCGAGCAGCGGCTTCGCCTCGGTCCAGTATGGTTTGCGCACCACCGCGCCGGTCGGCCCCGACAGCGACCCCTTGGCGAAGCCGATCTGGTACAGGAGCGTGCCGGTCTTCGCCGTCGCGGCGGTCGCCTCGAGAAGCGGCAGCGCCTCGGCGTACTTTCCTTCGTTGTAGAACGCCTCGCCGGGGTCGGCCGGCGGGGCCGGAGCCGCCGCCTGCGGCGCACCCGCGGCGGTCTCCCCGTCGCCGGGCCCGCCGGAGCCGCCGCAGCCGGAGAAGGCAACAGCGAGGGCCAGGGAAAGAACCAGCGACAGAGCCGGGATGCAGGGCGCTGCGAGGCGTCGTTTCATGGTCCGGCGGATGGTATCACCCGCCCTCGTCACCTGCAACATCGGCGGCGCCGCCCGGCGCATCGCGCCCGCGTCCGTTGGCGTCGGCGGCCGCGCCGGGGTCGCGCCAGCGCGCCAGGAAGGCGTCGCGGTACGCGGCGTAGCGTCCCGTCTCGATCGCCCGGCGGGCCTGCCGGATGGTCTCGGCATACTGGTGCAGGTTGTGCAGCGTGTTGAGCCTGAGGCCGAGGATCTCGCCCGCCATGTACAGGTGCCGCAGGTAGGCGCGCGAGTAGCACCGGCACGTTTCGCAGCCGCACTCCGGGTCGATCGGCCGCTCGTCGTCCCTGTACTCGGCCCGCTTGATCAGGATGCGCCCGTCGGGCGTGAACAGGCCGCCGTTGCGCGCCACCCGCGTCGGCAGGACGCAGTCGAAGAGATCGATGCCGTGGCCGATCATCGCCACGAGGTCGGCGGGCGTCCCCATCCCCATCAGGTAGCGCGCCTTCCCTTCCGGGAGAAGCGGCGCGGTGAACGCCGCGACCTCGCGGCTGAGCGCCGGCGACTCGCCGACCGAGACGCCGCCGATGGCGTGGCCCTCGAACCCCATCGCGGTGACGGCGGCGGCGCTGGCGACGCGCAGGGCGCGGTCGTCGCCGCCCTGGACGATGCCGAACAGGGCGCGGCCGTCGTCCGCGAAAGCCTCGCGGCAGCGGCGCGCCCATGCCGTGGTGCGGGACACCGCCTGCGCCAGGCGATCGGGATCGGACGGCAGCGCCGGGCAGTCGTCGAAGGCCATGACGATGTCGCTGCCGAGGGCGGCCTGGATCTCGAGGCTGCGCTCGGGCGTCATGCGCAGCCGCCGGCCGTCGATGTGGGAACGGAAGTCGACCCCGTCGTCGTCGATATCCCGGCGTCCGGCAAGGCTCAGCACCTGGAAGCCGCCGCTGTCGGTGAGGATGCTCCCCGGCCAGTTCATGAACCGGTGCAGGCCTCCGAGACGGCTGATCACCTCCTCGCCGGGGCGCAGCGCGAGGTGATACGTGTTGCCGAGGATCATCTCGAAACCGAGGCCCCGGACCTCGTCCGGCGTCATCGCCTTCACGGTGCCGGAGGTGCCGACCGGCATGAACGCCGGCGTCTCGACGCTGCCGTGCGGTGTCGTCAGGCGACCGCGGCGCGCCGCCGTGGCGGCGTCCCTGGCCAGGATGCCGAACGCGTAGCGGCTCACGGATGCGCTCTCATGCGATCAGCATGGCGTCGCCGTACGAGTAGAACCGGAAGCCGCGGCGCACCGCGTCGTCGTAGGCGGCGAGGATGCGCTCGCGCCCGGCGAAGGCGGCCACCAGGATGAGCAGCGACGACCGCGGCAGGTGGAAATTGGTCAGGAGAAGGTCGACCACGCTGAAGCGATATCCCGGGCGGATGTACAGGTCGCACCACCCGTCGCCGGGGCGGACGCCGTCGCGGCCCCCGTGACCGCCGTCGCCGCCGGCGCGCGCCTCGAGCGCGCGCGTGACCGTGGTGCCGACCGCCACGACCCGGCCGCGGCGGGCGCGGCAGGCGGCAATCGCCGCCGCCGCGGTCTCCGGCAGGCGGCACCACTCGGGCTCGACGACGTGGTCGTCGATGGCGGCGGCGCGCACCGGCTGAAAGGTCCCGGGGCCGACGTGCAGCGTCAGGCGCGCCACCTCGATGCCGCGGCGCGGCAGGAGTTCGAGCATCGCGGGGGTGAAGTGCAGGCCGGCGGTCGGTGCCGCGATCGCCCCGGCGGCCGCGGCGTAGACCGTCTGGTAGCGCTCGCGGTCGAGCGCCTCGCGCGGGTCGCCCGACTCGCGGCGGATGTACGGCGGCAGCGGCATCACACCGCGCCGATCGATCTGGTCGGCGACGGCGTCGTCCCCCCCGGGGGCGGTGAACCGCAGCCGCGCCCGGCCGCCGGCCGGCTCGTCCAGCACCACCGCCTCGAGACCGCCGCCGACATCGAGTCGGACGCCCGGGTGGATGCCTTTCGACGTCGAGAGGATGGCGGCGCGCCCGTTCGCCGGGGCGGGCGCGAGGGTTGCAGCCGGTGCCGCGGCCCCGGCCGGCGGAATCGCCGGCAGGAGCAGGATTTCCACCGCTCCCCCGGTCGGCTTGCGCGCCCGGAGCCGCGCCGGCAGGACACGGGTGTCGTTGAGGACGACGACATCGCCCTCGCGCAGATGGTCGACGAGATGGTCGAAGGTCGTCTCGGAATGCGCGCCCGCGCCGGCGGGCGCGGCGCGGTCGATGAGCATCAGCCGCGCGCCGTCGCGGCGTTCCGAAGGCGCCTGGGCGATTCGATCCGGCGGCAGGTCGTAGTCGAAGTCCTCGATCCTCATGGACGGTACGGGATCGGATCGACGGCCCCGGCGCCGGCGAAGCCGCGCAGACGCAGCAGGCACGACTCGCACACCCCGCAGGCGACCTCGCTCTCGGTGTAGCACGACCAGGTCAGATGCAGCGGCGCCCGCAGTCGCAGGCCCTCGCGCACGATGTCGCTCTTGCGCATGTGGATGACCGGCGTGTCCACCTCGAGCTCGGTCTCCGGCCGCGTCCCGAGCCGCAGCATGCGGTTGAACGCGGCGAAGTACTCCGCGCGGCAGTCGGGGTAGCCGCTGCCGTCCTCCTCGACCGCGCCGATGACGATGCGGCGCGCTCCGAGGACCTCGCCCCACGAGACCGCGAGCGCCAATAGATGAGTATTGCGGAACGGAACGTAGGTGTCGGGGACCGGCGAGCCGGAGCGGCGGGCGGAGACCGCGTCGCGCGTCGCGTCGGTGAGCGCCGACCCGCCGATCGCCTTCAGGTGGTCGAGGCGGCCCTCGAGCGTGCGCGCGACGCCCCAGTGCCGGGCGATGTCACGGAAGGCGCGGCGTTCGCGCTCCTCGGTGCGCTGACCGTAGCCCAGGTGCAGGAGCGCCAGGTCGTGGCGCTCGCGGGCAATCGCCGCGGCGACACACGAGTCCATGCCGCCGCTCAGCAGGACGACGGCCAGAGGCCGCGCGCCCCGGCCGGGGTCGCCGCGGGCCGCGGCCATCAGACGCCTCTCATGCCGGCCGGCCAGATGTACTTGTGGATCTGCAGTTGCAGGCGGACCGGCAGCCGGTCGGCGAGAATCCACTCGGCGAGCGGACGCGGGTCAAGCGCGCCGTGCACTGGCGAGAACAGCACCCCGGCGCGCGCCGGCAGAGCGCGGTCGCGGACGACCGCCCGGGCCCACTCGTAGTCGGCACGGTCGGCGAGGACGAACTTCACCTCGTCACCGGGTTTCAGGCGATCGAGGTTCCCCCAATGGTTCCGATCGACCATGCCGCTGCCGGGACATTTCACGTCGAGGACTACCATCACCCGCGGGTCGAGCGGCGTCGTGTCCAGTCCGCCGCCGGTCTCGATCGCCACCTCCTGCCCGCCATCGAGCAGCTCGCCGATCAGGTCGTGGACCCCCGCCTGCACGAGCGGCTCGCCGCCGGTGACCAGGACGTAGGGCGCGGCGTAGGCGCGCACGCGGTCGACGATCGCGCCGACCGCGAGGTCCTCCCCCTCCTCGAACGCGTACGCGGTGTCGCACCAGACGCAGCGCAGGTTGCACCAGGTCAGCCGCACGAACGCGCACGGCCGGCCGGCGTGGCGCGACTCGCCCTGGATGCTGTGGAAGATCTCATTCACCTTGATGACGGTCGTCCGGCGGTCGCGCACCGGACCCGCCGCGGCGGACGCGGGCGTCGCGGCGCTCATGCCCGGCCCCGCGCGGCGCGGCCATTCCCCGTGGCGCGACCTCCCGTCGTGGCGCGCCCCCCATGCGGGTCGCGCCCCGGGCGCGCGGCAGGCGCCGCGCGGCGCGGGCCGGCCACGAGCCCCATCAGGCGGGTCAGGTTGTCGACATCCTCGCGGCCATCCTCGCCCTTGGGCGTCTCGAGGACGAGCGGCACGCCGGCAAGGCTCCCGTCGTTCATCAGGGAGCGGAAGGCCTCGATACCGAGCTGCCCCCGGCCGATGTGCTCGTGCCGGTCGACGCGGCTGCCGAGCCCCTTCTTCGAATCGTTGACATGCACCGCGACCAGCCGGCCGAGGCCGATCTCGCCGGCGAACCGCCCCATCGTCACGGCGTATCCGGCAGGCGTGCGCAGGTCGTAGCCGGCCGCGAACACATGGCAGGTGTCGAGGCAGACGCCCGGCCGGCCGGCGTCACGCACGCGCGCCAGGATGGCGGCGATCTGCTCGAAGCGGTGGCCGAGGACCGTCCCCTGCCCCGCCGTCGTCTCCAGGGCGATCGACGCCTCGCGGCCGGGGACGCGCGCGTGCACGCGGTCGATCGCCTCGGCCATGCGACGGATGCCGAATGCCTCGCCCTGTCCCATGTGACCGCCGGGGTGGGTCACGAGCCACGGGATGCCGAGGGCGACGCAGCGCCCGAGCTCGAGGGCGCAGGCGTCGATCGATTTCTCCCACAGCGCGTCGTCGGGGGAGCACAGGTTGATGAGGTACGAATCGTGCGCCACGACGCGGGTGATGCCGGCGGCGCGGACCGCATGCCGGAACCGTTCCGGCTCGCCGGCGGCGAACGGCCGCGCCGCCCACTGGTTGCTGCTCTTGGTGAAGACTTGCAGCGCCGTGGCCCCGACCGCGGCGGCACGCTCGACCGCCAGATCGATGCCGCCGGCAATGGACATGTGGGCGCCGAGCGGCCGCTTCGGAATCGTCCACTGCAGTGGGGCAAACGGGGCGGGGCGGGACATCGCGGCTAGCGTACCACCCGCGGATCGCGAGGGTCAATCGGCGTTTCCGACCGCCCCCGCTCCCATGGCAGCGCCGCGCCGCCGGCCTCGCGCCGCCGGCGCGCCGCCGGCCGCAGCAGGACGGTCGCCGCCACTCCGGCGGCGTCGCGGAAGGAATCGAACAGGAAGGGCCGCAGCGCCATGCGCCGCCTCTGCGCCGGGCCCACCCGCAGGAACTCGGCCGGCCCCCGGGCGCGCGCCCACGACAGGGCCGCCCGGCGCATGGGACCGATCGCGGTCGCGCGCAGGAACGCGGGCGGCGCGGCGCCCGGGAACAACGTGTCGAGCTGGACGAGCGCCAGGTGCAGCGCCGTCAGCAGGCCCGCCGCGCGCGCCTGTTCGACGATCGCCTGCGGATCGGGGTTCCAGAGGCGCAGCATCTCCCTGAGGTCGAGGGCCCACTTGAGCGTGGCGCCGAAGTAGTGATCGGCGGCGTGGCCGACGTGGAACAGCAGCGCGTCGTCCGGCGCGAGCAGGCGGCACGCCACCCCTTCGACGGTCGCGGCGCGGGCCCTCTGCCATAGCGCCTGCTGGTCGAGGCGCATGCGGCCGCCGGAGCCCAGACGCCAGTGGATCTCGAAACGGCACGGCGCCGGCCCCGGTCGGTGCATCTCGAAGCGGCAGTCCTCGGGGTACTCGGGTCCCGCCGCCCCCGCGAATCCGGCCGCCGCCAGACGCCGGGCCACGGGCCCGACAGCCTCTCCCGGGACCAGGAGGTCGACGTCGGTGAAGGCGCGCGCCCCCGCGTCGGTGTACAGATCGGCGAGATACGCCGCGCCCTTGAGGAGGATGAACGGCGCGTCCGCCGCCGCCAGAAGCGGCGCGACCTCCCGCAGGCCGCCGAGGGCGGCGAGCGTGTCGAGCAGCGTCCGGCGGTGCGCCCGGGCGGCCGCCGCCCTCCAGGCGTCGGGGATGCCCGCGACGCCGTCCGACCGCCAGCGCGCGTGCAGCCAGCCGCCGCATTCGTAGCGCCGCAGGGCGGCTTCGATGGCGGCTTCGCCGTCGCCCTCGGCCGGTGCGCCGCCGCGCAGGGCCGTGATCACGCCCTCCTGCAGGCGGGCGGAAGGGGGACGGGCGTGCGGCGGACCGGGTTGCTGGTGCACGGCCGCATTATAGGGTCCGCCGGCCCCGCGCTTGACGGGTCCTCCCACGGGCGTTACGATCCCTGCCCTCTCTCGAAGGAGCATGCATGCCGAGCCGTCAGGTCCTGGGTTCCGCCGCGGGTGTGGTCGCCGTCCTGGCGTTTCTCGCCGCATGCGCCGGCGGCACGACGAAGGAGACCGGCGAGACCACCCCCGCGCCCGCCGCCACGCCGGAGGCGACGGCCCAGGCGGCGAACGACCCGGCCGAGACCGCCGCGCCTGCCGGGACCTCGAACTACGATCCCGCCACCGCGGCCGGCGCCGTCAAGGGCGTGCCGGCGCCGACCAACAGCGCGCCAATCGAGGCGGTCGCCAATTTCTTCACCGAGCTGCCGGGCTTCGACCTGGCATCGCTGTCGGCGCGGCAGCGCGAGAAGTTCCTGCACCGGGTCAACTCCGAGATGTGCACCTGCGGCTGCAAGAACGACACCCTGGCGCGTTGCCTCGTGAACGACCCGAAGTGCCCCGTGGTCAAGGGCATGGTGCAGACCGTCTACGACGAGATGAAGAGCGGCGGATAGCCCCGAATCCCCTCCCGGCGGGCCGCCGCCGGGGGCGCACGACAGATTTGTGAGATGACCTTACCGGGGGCCGGCAGCGGCGGCTGAGCGGCGCTCCCAGAAGTCCTCGAAGCGGCCGCTCAGCTTGCAGCAGCGCAAGGCGATGAT
>Ga0247727_10001007_pt1 | contig 68572 bp, 54 predicted proteins | sample WisWelCaveWW1625_FD_202498 | JGI IMG/M metagenome (GOLD analysis project Ga0247727, IMG submission 202498) | Biofilm microbial communities from Wishing Well Cave, Virginia, United States - WW16-25 | ecosystem: Environmental > Aquatic > Deep subsurface > Groundwater > Cave microbial mat | place... | reverse complement strand
GGCGGGTTTCCAGTTCGGATGGGGATAGGGGCATGGCAACCTCCACTTCTTAGCGTATATAAACGCTAAGAACATTGCAACAAAAAAAAGGAACGCCCCCAACCGCCACATTTATGTCGTGCACCCCAATGGACCTTGCAAACGCGCGCCGGACGTCGTATTCTGGACACTCCACCCAAGGAGGAAAGGCAGCAATGAGATACAAAGCGGTAGTAGTATTCACCCTGGCGGCCGCGGCGGCGGCCTTCGCCCAACCGGCCCCGGACGGCTACGTGGCCGTCACCATGGTCCGCGTGAAACCCGAGAAGCGCGCCGCCTTCGACGCCCTCATCAAGAAAATGGCGGCCGCCAACCGCCAGAACAAGAGCAACGACTGGATCGCTTCGGAAGTCTACTACGGCGAACGCAACACCCTCTACTTCACCAGCATCCGCCAGAGCTACGCCGACATCGAGAAGATCTCAATGGCGGGCCTGGCGGCCATGACCAAAGGCCTCGGCGGCGAAGCCGGGATGGCCAAGCTGTTCCAGGACCTCAACGACTGCATCCTCAGCATGCGCAGCGAGGTGCGCCGCCGCCGCATGGATCTGAGCCGCAACGCCACGACCGACCCGGCCGCCATGATGAAGCTGATCGGCGAAACCCGCTGGACCCGCACCACCATCACGCGCCTCCGTCCCGGACGCACCGGCGACTACGAGGCGGTGGTCCGCGACATCAACTCCGCGCTGGCGAAAGCCAGCGGACCGCGCACGTCGACGTTTGTTTCCCAGGCGGCCTCGGGCACGCAGGGGACCGTGTTCTACTCGACGACCCTCGGCAGCTCCCTGGGCGCCTTCGACGCTCCCGCCGGCCAGCGTCCATTCCGTGAGGTCGTCGGTGAGGCGGTTTTCGGAAAGCTCACCAGCGTCCAGCGGGACGCAGTGCTTTCGACGGAGAACTACGTCGCCCGCCTGCTGCCGGAGCTGAGCAACGCGAACGATGAGATGGTCAAGGCGTCGCCGGACTTCTGGAGACCGAAGCCGCCGCCCCCCGCGCCCAAGGCGAAAGCCACGGGCGGCCAGTAAAAGTGTGGGGCGCTTTAGCCCGCGCGGGGACTTCAGTCCCCGGATGTTCCGGGCTAAAGCCGACCGCGGCGTGAAGGCCGCTCCCACCGCTCGCGGCGTGTTATCCTAAAAACGTCGCCCGCGGTGGGTGTAGCTCAGTTGGTAGAGCGCTGGATTGTGGTTCCAGTCGCCGAGGGTTCGAATCCCTCCACCCACCCCAAACGGCCGGGACTCCTCAGTTCCCCGTCGGAGCCGGCTTCGCGCGGCGCAAATCCGCCGGGTTCATCCGCGGGTCGATGGCCACGTCGAAGTAGCCCTCCATCATCTCTTCCCAGCTTTGATCGCCCCAGCGAACCTCGGCCGACGGGTCCGGGTTGCTGGGATTGTTGGGTGAGTTGTCGTAGTAGGCGACGCCTTCGATGCGCGTTCCCTTGGGCAGCAACAGCGGCGTCTCGAGGTTGTAGGAGAGCTGCCAGTTGAAATCGTAGCGCGGCACGCGCAGCAGGATGCGGCTCTCGCCGCCAGGGAAGACCGCACGGTACTCGAAATACTTGCCGCGCACGTGCATGTGCGGCCACATCCGGATCAGCGTGGCGTCTTGTTGCAGCGTGACCGCCGCCTCCACGCGATGCGCGGCGGCGCCGGGCGGGACCACCAGGTCGCGCGCCACCACCACCATGTTCACCGCGCGCCACTGGGGCGGCGCCTTAGCGAACACGAACCCGATCTTGGTGCGGTCGGTCGCGGCCGTGCCCGTGGGCGTGTAGTGCAGCGAAAAGACGATGTCGGAGCCGGCCTTGATCAGCCGCGCTTGTCCCGGCGCAAACCGCGACGCCGGCCGCCCGGGCGTGTAGCCGACGATGTATTCCGGCCGGTCGAGGTCGGTTTGCGGCTGCGCCTGCCGCGCGGCGCGAGACCGCACGAACGGCACGCCCGGCGCCGCCCCTTCGAGCCACTTCGATCCCGCCTGGCGCGTCGAGGCCGTCACGTGATGCACCACGGCGCGGTTGCCGGGCCGGATCTCGAGCGCCTCGACCCATTTGTCTTCGGTGAAACCGGTGGGCAGAATAACGGTCTGGTACTCGATCACGCCGCCGGCGGGCACGGCGAACTCGGTGGGCATTTCCAATACCACGTCGGGCATGCCGATGTTCCACCCGTCGACAAACTCCCTGGGCTTGCTCCAGTCTTTCCGGTCTCCCTCCGGCGCCCCGGCGTCGGCCCAGGAAACGAGCGCGTCAATCTCAGCCTGCGAAAGCCGCGCGTCGTTCGAGAACTTGCCGTGCTCGGGATCGGCGAACCACGGCGGCATCTTTTTGAGCAGCACGGCCTCGCGGATCGACTTCGCCCAGGGCCGCGCCTGCTGGTAATTGAGAAGAGGCATAGGCCCGACCTCGCCCGGCCGGTGGCACGCCTGGCAGTGCCTCTGAAGAATCGGCTGGACGTCCTTATTGAAGGTCGCGCCGGGCCCGCTCGCGGCCCACGCCGCCATCGCCGCCGCTCCGGCCGCTGCCAGAAGCAATCTCATGAGCCGATCTTAGCCCAGGACGGCGTAAACTGGCAAGGTATGGCTCGCCGCCGCTTTTTTGTCGACGAACCCGCCCAGGGCCGTGCCGTGATCCGCGGCCCGCAGGCTCATCATCTGGCCCGCGTCCTGCGCGTCGAGCCGGGGCAGGTTTTCGAGTTGTCCGACACGCATGGCCTATACCTGGGCCGGGTCGCCGCGGCGACGCCGCGCGAGATCGTCTTCGCCATCGAGGAGCAACTGGCGACCCCGCCGCCGCTGCCCGAGATCACGCTGCTCGCCAGCATCTTCAAATTCGATCGCCTGGAATGGATGCTCGAAAAGGTCACCGAACTCGGCGCGTCGCGCATCGTGCCGCTGATCGCCGCGCGCACCGAAAGGGAGCTGGCCCGCGCCGCCGTCCGCCGCGTGGAGCGCTGGCGCCGCATCGTCTTCGAGGCCGCGCAGCAGTCGCGCCGCATGGCCCCCCCAGAGCTCGACGAGCCGCAAGAGTTCGACGCAGCCGTCCGCTCCGCGACGGCCTCCTGCCCCCTGATGCTTGATGAAACCTCGGTTGTGCCCTGGCCCCCGACACCCGGCCCCCGGCCCCCGCAAGCCGCAGCCTTGCTCGTCGGTCCTGAAGGCGGCTGGACGGATCTCGAGCGCAGATCTGCGCTCGAGGCCAGGTTCCAGCCCGTTTCGCTCGGCCCCCTGATCCTGCGCGCCGAAACCGCCGCCGTCGCCGCGCTGGCCTTGTTGCGTCTGCCGTAGCCTACCCCCCGACCCCCAAGCCCCGACCCCCAACCCCCGCAAGGCGCAGCCTTGCTGCTATCATCTGATATCCGGTTGAATGCGCTACCTGATTCTCAGCGACCTCCACTCCAACTGGGAAGCCCTCGAAGCGGTCATCGAAGCCTCCAAGGGCACTTACGAGAAGATCGTTTGCCTGGGCGACCTGGTCGGCTACGGCGCCGATCCTAACCCGGTGGTCGAATGGGTGCGGGCCAACGTCTCGACCGTCATCCGCGGCAATCACGACAAGGCCTGCTCGGGGATGGAGGGCCTGCAGTGGTTCAACGAAATCGCCCGCGAGGCCGCGCTGTGGACCCTGCGCGCCCTGACCCCTGAGAACATAGAGTACCTAGTAAGCCTCCGCAAGGGCCCCGTCGAGACCGGCGGTCTCACGCTGGTCCACGGCTCCATCCTCGACGAGGACGAGTACGTCGTGGCGCCGCGCGAGGCCTCGCAAATCTTCCCCTACCTCGACGGCCGCGTCACCTTCTTCGGCCACACCCACCTGCAAGGCGGCTTCGTGCAGGCCAAGAACGAGCTTCAGGTCGTTCGCCCCAAGGCGAACCGCGGCCCGCAGTTCCTCGAGATCCAAGCCGATGAAAAGTACCTGCTGAATCCCGGCTCGGTCGGCCAGCCCCGCGACGGCGACTGGCGCGCCGGTTTCATCCTTTACGACAGCGAACAGGCCAAGGTCGTCTACCACCGGCTGGAATACGACGTGGCGAAAGCCCAGGAGAAGATTCTGGCCGCCGGTCTCCCCGGACACCTCGCCGCCCGACTTAGCGTGGGGCGGTGAGATTTGTTGATTTATTGATTTGTCGATTTGTTGATTGAGAACCGGCGCTGAGAGCTTCCGACATCAACAAATCGACAAATCGACAAATCAACAAATTCACTCAAGTTGGATCTGCGAAATCACCAGATCCGGCATGGCCCGGTTCCAGCTCTCCGGGATGTTGTCGAACGTGAGCTGGAAGGCCCGCGTCTGGCCGCTCGCGGCGGGGCCGGTGCGGCGGCCTACGATCGAGACGCGCTCGCGCAGCACGATCCGTCCGTAGAGGTCGCGGAAAACGCAGTGCACCTCGACCAGGCGCGCCAGGCGCGGGCCATGATTGGTGACGTTGCCGGAAATGGTGGTCACCGTCTGTCGCAAGTAGCTCTCAGCGGCCTTCATCTCGACGTCGCTCAGCTTGAGGTTGGGCAGGTAGTCGGCGGCCTCCTGAGTCAGGACAGGCGCTGGCGAGGTCCGGCCGGCGGCGCGTTGATACAGGAAATACCCAGCAGTGGCCCCCCCCACCCCCACCGCCGCGGCCACCAACACGGCCACCGGGATCCCCGCGCGTTCCTGGGGTGGCGCTCCTTCCGCCATCAGGCCCCGCATCCGCGTTCATCTGCGTGCATCTGCGGTTTCCTAGTCTTTTCCGCGCCCGCTACTTCCCGGCGACCGTCATCTCGCTGATCTTCAGCGTCGGCGCCGCGATCGAGCCGCGAAACTCGAGATCCGAGCCGACCATCTCGATGTCTTGTAGCATGCGCCCGAGGTTGCCGGCAATCGTCACTTCCTGCACGGGAAAGGCCAGCTCTCCGTCGCGGATCCACATGCCCGCCGCCCCGCGCGAGTAATCCCCGGTGACCAGGTTGACGCCGAAGCCGATCAGCTCGGTGACGTAGAAGCCGTTCTTCACCGACGCCAGGATCTGCTCCGGGCGGTGCGGGCCGGGCTGGAGGAAAAAATTCCCCGGGCCGATCGCGGGGTTGCCGGCCAGGCCCCGGGCGGCGTTTCCTGTGGTCTTCAGGCCGAGCTTGCGCGCCGTATAGGTATTTAGCAGATAGCTGCGGAGCACGCCCTCCTCGATCACCGGCGTCCGGCGCGACGGGACGCCCTCGTCGTCGAACGGCGAGGTGCCGAAGCCGCCGGGCAGCAGCCCGTCGTCGACCACGGTGACGGCGGGCGCGGCCACCGTCTCGCCCAGCCGCCCGGCCAGGAACGACGCCTGGCGGTAGATGGCGTCGCCGTTGACCGCCTCGAACAGATTCTCGAGCAGGGTCTTGGCCGTACGCGGCTCGAAGACCACCGGAACGCGCGCCGTCTCGACCTTCACCGCCCCGAGCCGCCGCAGCACGCGCTCGGCGGCCGTTCGTCCCACCGACTCCGGCGCATCGAGCAGCGCGAGACTGCGCGCGATGGTGTACCAGTAGTCGCGCTGCATCCCGCCGTCGTCGCGCGCCACCGGCACGGCGTACAGCGAGCAGGTGCTGCGGCGGTACTCGCCCGAGAAGCCGCGCGAGTTGGCCAGTGCGCGGCGGCCCGAGGAGCTGTCGAACGCCGCGCCCTCGGAGTTGACGATACGCGGGTCGGCGTCGAGCGCCGCGCGCTCGGCTCGCCGCGCCATCTCGATCCGGGCGGCGGTGGGCAGCGCCGCTACATCCTCAAAGTACAGATCGAGCCCGCCGTCGTAGGCACCGAGCTCGACTGGCTCGGGCAGACCGGCGTAGGGATCTTCCGAAGTGGCCCGCGCCAGCGCCACCGCCGACTCCACCAGGTGCGCGACGCCCGCGGGGGATAGGTCCGAGCTGTAGGCCGATCCGCTGCGCCGGCCGACCAGCACGCGAAGCCCCGCGGCGCGCGAGCCGGCTTCCTTGAGGCTCTCCACTTCACCCAGCCGGAGGTTCGCGGAAAACTCCTCGCCCTCGCGAACCAGGCTCTCGGCGTCGGTCGCGCCGGCGGCGACGGCGCGTGAAACGATTTCCCGCGCCAAGGTCAGCATAGGCGGCGCGCTGCCCCATCCCCCATCCCCCGTCCCCCATGCCCCATCCAGCCCGCGTCGATCACTGCCTGCGCTCACAGAGCCTCCGGATCTGGCCGCCCAGGGCGTTGGGCAGCGGCCGCTGCGTGCCGCCGACGGTCAGCCGCTCTACCTTGATCGTCGGGATCCCCACGCCGACCGGAACGCTCTGGCCTTCCTTGCCGCAGGTGCCGATCCCCAAGTCGAGGCGCAGGTCGCTGCCGACGCGGGTCACCTTGGTCATCACGTCCGGGCCGTTGCCGATCAGCGTGGCGTTGCGCACCGGGCGCGTCAGGCGTCCGTTCTCGATCAGGTAGCTCTCGGAGGCCGAGAAGACGAACTTGCCGCTGGTGATGTCGACCTGGCCGCCGCCGAAGTTGACGCAATAAAGGCCCTGCGGGACCGAGCGGATGATCTCCTCGGGATCGTCCTCGCCCGCCAGCATGAAGGTATTGGTCATGCGGGGCATGGGCATGTGCTGGTAGCTCTCGCGGCGGCCGTTGCCGGTGGGGGCGGCGCGCAGCAGCCGGCTCGAGAGCTTGTCCTGCAAGTATCCTTTGAGGATCCCTTTCTCGATCAGCACCGTGCGGCCGGTCGGGTTGCCCTCGTCGTCGACATTGAGCGACCCGCGGCGGCCGGGCATGGTCCCGTCGTCGACCACCGTGCACAGCGGGCTCGCCACCTGCCGGCCCATCAACCCCGAGAACGCCGAGACCTGCTTGCGGTTGAAGTCGGCTTCGAGGCCGTGGCCGACGGCCTCGTGGAGCAGGATCCCCGGCCAGCCGGGTCCCAGCACTACCGTCATCTCGCCGGCCGGGGCGTCGGCAGCCTCCAGCTGCACGATCGCCTGGCGGGCGGCCTCGCGCGCGAATTGTTCCGGAGTCCGCGCGGTGCGGAAAAACTCGATCGTCGCGCGGCCCCCGCCGCCGTCCATGCCGCGCTGGACGTTCGAGCCGTCCCGCGCCAGCGCCAGCACGCTCAGGCGGGCCAGCGGCTGGTAGTCCTCGGTCAGGCGTCCCTCGGAGGTGGCGATGAGGACGCGGCGGTTCTCGTCGGCGTAGCCGGCGCGCACCTGGAAGATGCGCGGGTCGAAGGCGCGCGCCGCGCAGTCGGCGCGCTCGAGCAGGTCGATCTTCTGGCCGAGATCGGCGCTGGCACCGGCCGCCGGATAGAGGCTGTGCCGCGCCGGGAGCTTCTCCACCTCGACCTCGGTCACCTGCGACGGCCCGGCGGCGATGTGCGCCGCCACGCGCGCCGCGCGCAGGATCTTCTCCGGCGCGAGGTCGTCGGTGTAGGCGTAGCCGGTCTTCTCGCCGTCGAGCACGCGCACGCCGCAGCCCGCCGAGATGCCCTCGGTCGCGCTCTTGATCAGCGACTCGTCGAGGCTCACCGAGCTGGTCGAAGTGTATTCGAAATACAGGTCGGCGTACTCGCCCCCTTGCGAGAGGGCTTCGGCGAGATAGCTCTCGAGGTCGCGCTCGGCGAGGTTGTAAGCGGAGGCGAAGAACATGGGCTGTCTTTTTCAGCTTAGCACGCTCGGCATACTTCGCAAAGCAGATGCCGCTAGGAGAATCCTCCCGGTCATTCTAGGGTGAACACCGCTTTCCCTTCTGGTACCAAGGATATGTAGCATAAGGTCAGGTGCTGAATAGTCGGAGGAATACCATGATGCAACGATTCGCCCTGGCGTTTGGTTTTGCCGTTGTCGGACTGGCGCAGCCACCGCTGGTCATCCCCCAGATCGCCGACGGGGGAGGCTGGACGACAACGATTGTCCTGCTCAACAACTTCACCCTCAACTCGGCTCGAGTGGAGGTTACGTTCCGCGGCGGCGACGGCCGGAAGCTCGCCTTCCCGCTCCAGAATTACGGCGCCGTCAATACCATGGAGCTAGAGCTGGGATCGCAGACGTCGACCTACCTCGAGACTGCCGGGTTGAACCCCGTCCCGCAGGTCGGGTCCGTGCAGGTGAATCAGCTCTCCGGCGGCTCGCCGGTCAAGGCGTTCGCGATATTCCGGCAGGTGGTGCCGGGACGGCCCGACTTCGAGGCCATCGCGCCGGGGATGCGGCCCGCCGACTTTTTCACCTTTCCATTTGATAACACCAACGGCTCGACTACGAGCTTCGCCGTGGTGAGTCTCTCTCTGTCGGGCTGCGCCGTCAGCGTGTCGGCGATCTTCGACGAAACGGGCGTCCAGCTCACGAGCGGGCCGAAGCTGCTGGTGGACCTCAACAACAACGGGCACACCGCCTTTGCCTCGACCGACCGGCTGCCGGAGATGGCGAGCCGGCGCGGCCACTTGACGTTCGCGGTGCCGCCGCTGGGGTGCGCCCCCGGCGGCCTGGCGATTCTGGGGCTGCGGTTCAATGCAACGGGGCCGTTCACGAACCTGCTGCCGCTGAGCGCGTTCTCGAACAACTAAAACCATTGAAACCGCAGATGAACGCAGATGAACGCCGATAAAACCCTATCTTCATCTGCGTTTATCTGCGTTCATCTGCGGTTTCCATGGTTTGTGGTTGTAGTCCCTACCTCAGGCCGAGACCGGCGCGCAGGGTGAGGGCCAGCTCGTCGAGGCGCGACACTTCCCAGGGGCGGATGCGGCTCGAAGCCAGCAGCTCGCGCGTGTCGGCGGGCAGACCGTCGGCGACTACCGCCGTCATGGTGGCGGGAATTACCGCGCGGATGCGGTCAAACACCGAGCAAAGCCGGAAGGCGTCGCTGACGTCGTGCGCGAGCGACAGCGCCTGGAAGTATTGGATGGAGCCGTTCGGCCGCGTCGCGTAGTCGACGGTGAACGAGAACCGCGGATTGACGTAGGCGCCCACGGCGACATCCGGATCCAGGTGATCCAACAAATGGTACATACGAAAGGTCTCGCGCACCTTGGCGCGGATCGAGCGTCGCGTACCCGGGGCGGGCTCGACCGGCCGGACCTCGCTGCGCCGCGGGGTGGCCAGGTAGACGCGCACCAGACGCTCGAGCTCGAGGCCCTCGACCGCCGCGCCGTCGAGGTAGAACTTCGGCTCGCTGGCCTGCAAGCCCTGGGAGAGGTTGCGGGTCATCTCCTCGACATAGCGGGCGAAGCCGTCGCCCGAGAGGCGGCGGGCCTCAAACTCCTCGCGCAGGGCTTCGAGCAGCTCGAGGTCCGCCAGGGGGTTCGACCGCAGGCGGGTGAAGTCCGGCGTGAAGCGGGCGTCGCGCAGCTCTCCCTGGGGGCCGTAGAGGAGCACGGCGATGTTGTAGAACTCCTCCGACAAGCGGTTGGGAGCGTAACGCAGGAGTTGATAATACATGCGTCTTACCTCCAGTTCGGGAACGGATCGCGCGGCCCGTTTTTGACGGCGCGCAACAGGTCGGGCAGGCGCTTGCGGCGCTCCCAGAGCCGCTCGAGCAGCCCCCCGAGCGCCTCGCGGTCGCCGTTGAGCCACTCGCCGGGGACGCGCTTTTCGGCGGCGTCCAGCACTTCCTCGGGCAGCCGCACGATGCGGTCGAGGTAGGGGTGGAACGAGTCGTAGCCCGAGACGCGCTCGTAGAGCCAGGTCCGCGGGTAAATGCCGGCCTGCGGCAAGTCGCGGAACTCCCATTTCTGGGCGGTGAAGGCGAAGCCGTGGTCGATCATCTTGGCTACGAAGCCGCTGTGGGGCGGCGTCTTCGGATCGCGAAAAAAAATCGCTTGGCGCCCGTCGGCGTTCGACACCCACTGGTCGAAGGCCACCATGCCGATAAAGCTATCGGCGTTTTTCACCTGGCGGAGAAGGGAGTCGGGGACGTAATCGTAAACCGGGTTGAGCGCCGGATCCCCCGGGTATTGCGACCCGAACTGAAGCCCCGCGGCGCAGGGCTCCCGCCGCCCGGCGGTTTCGACGTACAGCCCCGGAGAGCCGGCGATCAGCTCGGCATCTACTTTTACGATGTCCCAGCGCGGCGCCGGCAGCTCCAGGTAATCGAGCAGCGCCGCGGCCACCAGCTCGTTGGCCAGCACGCGCCGGTGCTGCGGGTTGTTCTGGAACTTGACAATGTAATAGCGGAGATCCTGGCCGAGCAGCAGCTGGGCCTGGGCTCCGCCGCGCATCCGCGCGAAATGCTGTAAAGCCCGGACGGGCATCGCTTTGGGCCGGAGCGCCGCGCCGGCGCCCGAGCGCCCATAGTACAATGGTGAGGCATCTCAACGAAAGAGGACGCTATGGCTGAAACCGACCTGGGGCCGGCAGTTACTTTCTCGGTCCGCCGCACCGAAGATATCGCCTTGGACCTGATGCGATTCGTCGCCGTCACCACCGGCTACGGCAAGAACTCGAGCGTGCCGGGATTCTCCGGCAAGCCGGGGAGCGGCGCCCCGGAAGAGTACGCCGACGCCCTGCTGCACCTTTATCAGCGGTGCCACGAAGTCTTGCAGGGAAAGAAGGTGGCCGAGCCGGCGGTGGCGCCGCCGGCCCGGGGTGTTCAGTAGAGAGACCGGCGGCCAGCGTTGCGCCTCGGAGACCGCATGCCGACGCGCGCGGCTGGGTGAGTAGCGTGAAATCGGTCTGACTTGCGACGCAGACTAGTTACCTGAAGGGAATGCCTCATGAAACAAATCTCTAAGGTTCGCAAGATCGCTTTTGTTGGCGACCACTTGCCGCGCCAGTGCGGCATTGCGACGTTCACGTCCGACCTGCTGGCGGCCGTCGCAAGCGCGTATCCGCAAAGCCAGTGTTTCTCGGTGTCGGTTAACGACATCAAAAGCGGGTACGAGTACCCGGAAGTAGTTCGCTTCGAGATCGAGGAGCAGGACTTGTCGTCCTATCTGCGCGCCGCTGACTTCCTCAACATCAGCAATGTGGACATCGTCTGCTTGCAGCACGAGTTCGGTATTTTTGGCGGTCCCGCCGGCGGCCACATCCTGGCCCTCCTGCGCGAACTGAGAATGCCCGTTGTGACTACGCTTCATACTCTTTTGCGTGAGCCAAGAGTCGAGCAAAGGCGCGTAATGCACGAGTTAGTCTCGCTCTCGACGCGGCTTGTAGTCATGACGGATCGCGGGCGAGAGATGTTGCAAGAGACTTACCAGGCGCCGCCATCCAAGGTCGATCTCATCCCGCACGGCATCCCCGACGTGGGATTTGTGGATCCGACTTTTTTCAAAGATCAGTTCGGCGTGGAAGGCAGGATGGTGCTGCTCACGTTCGGGCTGCTCTCACCGAACAAGGGAATCGAATATGTGCTCAACGCCCTGCCGCACATTCTGGCCGAGTTCCCCGATGTCGTTTATATTGTCCTGGGCGCCACCCACCCCAACGAACTGCGCGAGCACGGCGAAGCCTACCGGCTTAGCCTCGAAATCCTCGCCAAGAAGAAACACATCGAGAAGCACGTGATCTTCTACAATCGCTTCGTGGAACTTGAAAACCTGAAAGAGTTCATCGGCGCCGCAGACCTTTACGTGACGCCTTATCTCAACGAAGCTCAGATCACATCGGGCACGCTGGCCTATACGTTTGGCGCCGGCAAAGCGGTAGTTTCGACGCCGTACTGGCACGCCGCAGAATTATTGGCGGAAGACCGCGGGGTACTGGTGCCGTTCGGCGACGCCGAGGCCATCGCACGCGAGGTGATTGGCTTGCTGCGCGACGACACGCGCCGTCATTCCATCCGCAAGAACGCCTACCGGCACGGGCGTGAGATGATCTGGAGCAATGTGGCACAGCTTTACATGCGCTCCTTCGAGCTGTCGCGGAGAGAGGGGGCAGCGCGGTCTCGACAATCCCTTGCCACGAAGACACTCGACCAGAAGGCGCGAGAACTGCCGGAGTTGAAGTTGAGTCATCTCTCCCGGATGACTGATTCGACGGGAATGTTTCAGCACGCGATTTTCAGCATTCCGAACTTTTCCGAAGGCTACTGCACCGACGATAATGCGCGTGCCTTCGTCCTGGCAGTGCTACTTGGTGAGTTGGGCGAAGAGCCGGAGCGCGTCCGGACACTGGCTACAAATTACGCGGCGTTTCTGTATCACGCGTTTGATGTCAAGACGAAGCGGTTCCACAACCATCTGAGTTTCGATCGCCGCTGGCTCGATCAGCAAGGCTCAGAGGATTGTCAAGGGCGAGCGCTCTGGGCGCTGGGCGTGGGAGTCGGGCGTTCCCCGTACCGGAGCTTCCAGATCATGGCGGGACAACTCTTCGCGCAGGCGCTGCCGGCGCTGCTGGAGTTCACTTCGCCGCGTGCGTGGGCGTACGGGCTCCTCGGCATTCATGAATACCTGCACCGCTTGAGCGGTGACAGCCTGGTCACGCAAACCCGAGAGACGCTCACTTCGCGGCTTATGGAGCTTTTGGAAGGGACAGCCCAGCCCGACTGGCGCTGGTTTGAGGAGGAACTGACGTACGACAACGCGAAGCTCGCGCATGCCTTGATTCTGAGCGGACGTGCTACCGGGCAACAGGTGGTATTGGAACGAGGCCTACAGGCCCTGCGCTGGTTGGCCGAGTTGCAGATCTCAGAGAAGGGCTACTTTCGATCCATTGGCACCAACGGGTTCTATCGCCGCGGCGGCATGCGCGCCAACTTCGACCAGCAGCCCATCGAGGCGCAAGCAATGGTCTCAGCCTGCCTGGAAGCCTTTCGTGCCACCTCGGACCGCTGCTGGTACGAACAGGCGGAGCGCGCCTTCGATTGGTTCATCGGCTGGAACGATCTCGGATTGGAACTCTACTCTCCGAAAACAGGCGGCTGCCGCGATGGATTGCACGTCGATCGGATCAACCGGAACCAGGGAGCGGAATCAACCCTTGCTTTCTTGCTTTCGCTGGCGGAAATGCGCTTGGCGCAGAACATGCTGACGAGTTTCAAGGAACCGATCGCCGTAGAAGGGTAATCTCCGTTCCCCGTCTCCCTGTAAAGACCGGCCCATGAACGCCAGCTCACCTCACGTCAAGCGCACGGCCACGATCCTGAGGCCCGATCAATCACGCGTTCTCCTGCGACCGTTCGGCCCTGAGGACCCTCAACGGATCGCCAGGATCATCGCCAGGATCATGGCGCTCCCGGAAGACCGCGTGCGTCCCCTGCTAGACGAAGTTTCCGCTGAATTCTCCCCACGACACCACCAGATCCGCGAACTGTTTCTGGAACGCTTCGAACAGGTCCGCAAGTCGCTGTTGACGGATGGAGAACTCTCCAAACAAAGACAACTGTTGATCGGCTCCTATTTCCTGGCCGAATATTCCTTGGAATCGGCGGCCCTGTTCAATCCGTCCATCGTCCCGCACCCTGACCAGTCGGATCTCCCTCCCGGGGCCCTGCGCTTTATTCTCAGCTTGCGCGCCACTGGAGAGGGACACATTTCCTCCATCACTTTTCGGACGGGTATCGTCCACGCGGACCATCGGATCGAGGTTCTAACCGCTTCCGGATTCCTCGCCGAACCGCGTCAAATCCCGAACCGGCTGTACGAAAAGGCGCTCTTCGCGCGGAAGCTCCTGGAGCTGGGATTGAGCGACGAATTCACGCGCCGGGTTATGGATAGCCTTGGCGAGTCGTTTGGTTTGGACGAGCTCCGCGCCAATCTCGACCTCGCGATGAAGCAATCCCGCCCGCCGGACAGAAGGGTGCAGGAACATCACTACGCCGCGCAGGGAATGTTGACGCTGGCCCGGTCCAACTATGAGGTTCAGTTCCAGCCGGGGCAGCCGTTGTCCGAACGCATCCTCTTCCCGGCCACTCCCTCGCAACGCAATGGCATCGAAGACGCCCGGTTTGTCCGTTTCCAGAATGATGACGGCGCCCGCATCTACTACGCCACCTTCACCGCCTTCGATGGCAGGGTGGTGGTGCCAGAACTGGTGGAGACTTCCGATTTCCTTCGATTTCGGTTCATCACCTTAAATGGTCCGGCCGCCCAAAACAAGGGCATGGCCATCTTCCCGCGGAAAATCAATGGCCTCTATGCCATGCTCTCCCGCCAGGACAACGAGAACATGTACCTGATGTTTTCCGACAACGTCCACTTTTGGCATGAGCGCAAGTTGCTGATCAAACCGACGTTCCCGTGGGAGCTGGTCCAGCTTGGGAATTGCGGGTCCCCCATCGAGACCGACGCAGGCTGGCTGGTCCTCAGCCATGGAGTCGGCCCCATGCGAAAGTACTGCATCGGCGCGCTCCTCCTGGATCGCGATGATCCCGCTAAGGTGATCGGCCGCCTCCGCGAGCCCTTGCTCAAACCCAACCCAAGCGAGCGAGAAGGCTACGTGCCCAACGTCGTTTATACGTGCGGCGCTCTTCTCCACAACGGTGAACTGATCATTCCTTATGGTCTGGCCGATCACGCCACCGGTTTCGCTACCGTCCCAATCGATGAGGTGTTGGCTGCCATGCATGAAGATCGTGGAACGGCATGACAACTCCCAACAAAAGAGTGGCTGTCCTGTCACCGGTCGCTTGGCGAACGCCTCCCCGGCAATACGGCGCCTGGGAAACGGTGGCCAGCAACATCACCGAAGGACTCGTCGCCCATGGCTGGGATGTGACGTTGTTCGCCAGCGGGGATTCTGTGACCCGCGCTCACCTGCATGCTGTGGTGGACAAGGGATATGAAGAGGATTCCGCCATCGATCCCAAAGTAGCCGAATACCTTCACATCTCCGAAGTGTTCGAGCGAGCTGCCGAGTTTGACCTCATCCACAGTCACTACGACTTCATGGCGTTGACGTACACCCGGCTGGTCAAGACACCGGTGCTCACTACCATTCACGGATTCTCATCTCCCCAAGTCATGCCCGTGTATCAGAAGTATCGTGACGGATATTTCGTCTCGATCAGCGACTCGGATCGCGCGCCGGGGCTGAATTACCTGGCGACAGTCTACAACGGGATCGATCTCTCGTTGTACCCGCTTCAGAACTCCAGCGGTGATGACCTGATTTTCCTCGGCCGGATTCACCCGGACAAGGGTGTCCATCTGGCGATTGAGGTTGCTCGCCTGAGCGGGTTGCCACTGCTAATCGCTGGCATTATCCAGGATCAGACGTACTTCCGCGAGCAGGTGAAGCCCCACCTGGATCATCAGAACATCCGTTATATCGGACCGGTGGATGTGCCGGCCAAGAATGAATTGTTCGCCCGGGCCCGAGCGTTAATCCACCTGAACACAATTCCAGAACGATTCGGACTTGTCCTGGCAGAAGCCAACGCCGCCGGCGTGCCCGTTATCGCCATGGACCTCGGCTCCTGCCGTGAGATTGTCAAAGACGGGCAAACGGGTTTCCTGGTCAACAACGTCCACGAAGCCGTGCGGGACCTGCAACGGCTTTCGGAAATCGATCGCGGTGTCTGCCGCCAACGGGTCCAGCAATGCTTTTCTATCGAGACCATGGTGGCGGGGTACGAACGGGTTTACGGGACGATTTTCGATCTGGAAGCGACGAGGGGATCATGAAACCGGACGTTGTCCGACGCTACCGCCACAACCCGATCCTCACCAAGGCTGAGATCCCCTACCCAGTGGAGACGGTTCACAACGCGGCGGTGGTGAAGCACGAAAACGAATACATCATGCTTTTCCGCTCCCATCTGCGCACAGGACGGTCAGTCATCGGTTTGGCGCGCAGTCCCGACGGATTCCGCTTCGCCGCCGATCCAGAGCCTTTTCTGGTCCCGGAGCGTGCCGGTCCTTTTGCCGCCTATGAAGAGTTCGGCGTGGAGGATCCACGCGTAACCTGGCTGGAAGGGGAGTACATCATCACCTACAGCGCCTACTCGCGAAATGGAGTGCGGATCGCTCTGGCCAAGACGAAGGACTTCAGTCAGGTGGAAAGGTTCTCCCTCATCACCCAGGCGGATTATCGGAATGTGGTCATCTTTCCCGAGAAGTTCGACGGACTCTATGCCCGGCTTGACCGTCCTCATTCAGAAATCGCCCCTTGGTCCATCTGGATTTCCTATTCTCCGGACCTACGTTTTTGGGGCGAATCCCAGCTCATCATGAGGCCCGAACCATATCACTGGGATGAAATGAAGGTCGGTCCCGGCGCGCCGCCGATCAAAACGAACCAGGGATGGCTTTCCATCTATCACGGCGTTTTCAAAACCATGGACGGATCGGTCTATCGCTTGGGGGTTGCTCTTCATGACCTCCACAACCCGGCGAAGGTCGTAGGGGTGAGCGACTCGTGGATTCTGCAACCGGAAGAGCCCTGGGAAATAACCGGATACGTCCACAACGTGGTCTTCACCTGTGGCGCCGTGGCAGAGTCCGATGGAACGGTGAAGATTTATTGGGGCGGCGCAGATACGGTCATGTGCGTGGGCGAGGCGAATGTCTCCGATCTGGTCGCTCTCTGCCTAGATCACGGTAGATTGGCAAAGTAAGCATGGCAATTTCAGGAGTCTCGTTGCTGTCGCACCAGGACGGTCAGATCGCGGCATGGAGCACGAGTTCCTCCGGTGCGATTCGGCGATGCCCTCACACCGGTGGTGTCGCCAGAGAGTTCGATCAGCGCCTTCCGAATCTCGCCTTGCGGCGCTTGCCGCTTTTTCGCTTGGGAGCCACCCGTCGCTTTTTCTTTTTGGGGGCGGACTTGCGGGCCTTCCGGCGGGGCGCCTTCTTGGCGGCTTTGCGCGCCGCTTTCTTGGGCTTGGCTTTCTTCGGCGTCGCCGCGCGGGCTGCCTTTTTGGCCGGCTTGCGCGCCGGCGGGGACGGCTTTACCGGCGCGGGTGTTGGCGGAGCGGCGCGCGGCTCGAGATCCTCCAGATGCGCCTCGACTTCCTCGTCGCCTTCCCCCTCCAGGCCGGCGTCCTCATCCAGTTCGGGGCCTTCTTCCATCTCCTCGTCGTTGAGTCCTAGATTGTCGCGCTTATCGAAGTCCATCGATCTGCCTCCGTGCATCCCGGCGCGGGCGCACTATAGAATAACGCTTTTTCAGATGGAGGCAAGACCCGCGGGAGCAAAAATATTCAGCTGGCGGGCTTCCGCGCGGCCCGCTTCACCGAGGCCACGCGTCGGGCTGGGACCTCGAGACGCAGGGTCTGGCCGGCGGTCAAGCGATCCCCGGCGAGGCCATTCCAGGCTCGCAGGCTCGCCACACTTACCCCCTGCCCCCGGGCGATCGAGCTCAGCGAATCCCCGGCCTGAACACGGTAGGCGCCCGGACCCGCTCCGCGGCCGCGGACCGGGATCCGCTGGGCCTCCGGTTTCGGGGCGACCGGGATGGTCAGCCTGTCCCCGGGGGTCAGGCCCTCCGGATCGAGGTCGTTCACCTTGACGATATCCGCTACCCGGACCCGGTATTGGGCGGCGATCTGAGAAAGGGTCTGGTTCGGCCGCACGGGGTGCCGCCGCCAGCCGATGCGGTTCGCCTCTGGGATCAGGGCTGTCTCCCGCTCGAACAGGGCGGTGGAGTTCTTCGGAATCCGCAGCGAATAGCTCCCGGCGGGGGTGGCCGCTCCGAGCAGCGCCGGGTTGAGCTCCCGGATGTAGGTCGGGGTGGCCCCGGTGGCGTCGGCGATTAGGGAAACCCCGATACGCGAGCTGGTTTCCACTGTGTCGTAGTCGATCGGCTCTTCCGGGATGACGGCGTCCAGGTCAAAGGCGTCGGCATTTTTGGCTAGCAGGGCCATTGCCAGAATGGCGGGCACGTAGTTGATGGTTTCCCGGGGGAGGGCCTGGCGGCGGGCCATCTCCCAGAAGTCGGCGTAGCCGGTGCGCTCGATGGCGCGAGTGATGGCGCCGGGTCCGGCGTTGTAGGCGGCCATGGCCAGGTACCAGTTGCCGAACTGGTCGAACAGGTCGCCCAGGTGGCGGGCCGCCGCGTCGGTGGCCTTCTCCGGATCCAGGCGTTCGTCCACGTGGCGGTCCTGATTGAGCCCGTACTCCCGGCCTCGCCAGGCCACGAACTGCCACATTCCGGTGGCCTTCTTGCCGGAGACGGCCCGAGGGCGGAAGCCGGATTCGGCCTGGACCAGGTAGATAAGATCCTGAGGTACGCGGTTTTCGGCCAGGATCTGGGAAATCATCGGCCGGTAGGCGCCGGCCCGGCGGGCGTTCGCCAGCAGCGTCTTGCGGCCGCGTCCGAGGAAATAGTTCACGTACCGGAGCACCTCTTCGTTCAGGGTCAGCGGCAGGTCGGATTTGGTGGCGAGCAGCAGCTTCTGCAAGTGCAACGGGATGCGCGAGTCTTCGTCCAGGTTGAGCTGGAGGATGTCTTCGAGCAACAGGGGCTGGGAGTGGCGGGCGGCCAGCGCCTGCGCCTGCTTCCAGGATTGGCGCTCCTGGGCCTCGAACTCGGCCAGGAGCCGGGCCGTGTCACGCCGGAGCCGTCGTTGAGGCGCGGACTGTTGGAGTTGGCGGCTGGCGATCGCGGCGACCGCCGGGTGGGCCGGGGGCGGGGAGAAGCTCCAGGTCAGCGCGAGCGGCTCGGGGGCCGCGAGCGGCAGCGGCTCGGGCGGGGTCGGCGCGGCGTAGGCCGCGGACGGAAGGAACTGCGACCGCAAAGGGCTGCGCCGGGCCGATGGCGCGCACGCGCCCAAACACAACAGGGCGAAGAGCGCTAGTGCAAACTTGCAGAAGCCTGCACGGGAAACCGCTCCCTTCGGTCGCGGCTCAGCATGCGTTTCCGAGCCACGGCGCCAACTTTGGCAAGTAAGCGCTAGAAGACTCAGCTTAGGCTGGCCGATTCCCATAAGCCTGGCGGACGTAAAGAATGCTACCAGTTTCCGCGGAGGGTGTCCAGGGGAAAAACCCCGGGGTCGGGCTACAAGTTGTTACCTACACTGGGGTTGCCTATGGGCGCACCGCCAGGTTCCCGGTTGGCGCCGCGGTGCCCGCGAAGGTCATGGTCAACTGGAGTGACGAGCCAGGGGGCAGCGCCGGCGGCAACTGTATGACGACCTGAAGCAGCCCGACCAGGCCCGGGGCCAGGCCGGCGAAAATGAACCGGGCGGGAAGCCCGCCAACAGTGACTATCGGGTCGACTCTGGAAGTCGACAACGGATTCCCCAGGGCGGCAGCGCGCGAGGCGGGCGGGTTGTTCAGCGAGCCGACGCCGGTGGCCCAGAGGATCAGGACCTCGTCGGGAAGGGCCGGGTCTGTCGGCGTCACCAGGTCGAGCTGTCGCAACCCATGGGTAATGATCGGATCGAGAATGCCGGCGGCGCGCGGGTAGGTGAAGATGCCGGGGGCGAAATCGCTGACCGAGATCGTAGCCTCGAGACTAGCGATGCCATCGCGCTCGACGACGATGCGGTTGGAACCGACGGCGGCCTCGAACGGCATCTGGAAGTTGATCTGACCCTGGGAAACGAAGAACAGCCCGGCGGCGACGCCGTTGACCAAGACGCGAGCGCCTGCCAGCACGGTAGGCAGTGGCAATACAGATGCCTCCAGGAAGGCGTTCGCCAGCAGCTCGCCGTACATCGTGGCGATTCCACCGCGCGCCACGCCTGGGAGCAAAGCGACGCCGCTGACGACGCCCGCGGCGGTGAAGCGCGGCGCGTCGATGGACAGGATGACGTCGACTGTGGCCGGAGAGCCCGTGGCTCCTGCGGCGGTGATGGTGATGGTCCCGCGGTAGACGCCGGCGCCAAGGGCGCCGACGCGGGCGGTTACCGTCAACGTGACATTGTTGCCGGTTCCGCTGGCGGGCGACACGGACAGCCACGAGCCGCCGGAGGAGGTCGCGGCAGCGGCGGTCCAGGTCAAGACGCCCCCGCCGGTATTTGTGAAGTTGACGCCTCGCGCGGCCGGGTCCTGGCCGCGAGCGGCGTTGAAGACGAGGCTGCGAGCGACCACGGACAGCACGGCGCGCGAAGTGACCTCGAGCGTGACCTCGACGACCTGGGGCGAACGCGCCAGGCCGGCGCTGGTGATGGTAATCGAGCCGCGGTAAGTGCCGCGGGCGAGGCCCGCCGGGTTCGCGGCAACGTTGACGCGGGCCTCGGCGAAGCCGCTGGTGCGGTCGAGTCCCAGCCAGTTGCCGCCGGACGTTGTAGCGACGACCGCCGACCAGGTGAAGGGCGCGCCGATGGCGTTAGAAATGGTAAGGGCTTGTGGAGCGGGCGCGGCGCCGTCCAGGGAGGTGAAGCTCAGAGTGTTCGCGCTGACGAGCAGGGTCGGGTTGACGGTGAGGGTCGTGGTGAGCGTGACACCCGAATAGCCCACAAAGCCCTGGAGCATGATGAACCACTCGCCGGGCGGGGGTTGTTGAATGCCGATGGATTCGAAGTTGGGGTTTTGGCCGGGGAGGAAGTTGAATGATATGTAGTCGAAAATACACTGCGCGAACACGAAAGCGAACAATCCGGGGCAGAGTGGAGGGCTGCCGCGGGCGACGTAGAGGTCCACGTCGCCGGTGCCGCCTTCGGTGGAGATCCGCAAGTTCGAGGCTCCCGGCGGCACCGTAATGCGGTAAAACGTTTCGCTGGTGCGGTCGGCCCTGAGGCCGGTTAAGGTCGCGCTGCCGACCAGAACCACGGGCGCCGGCACGGTAGCGGTCAACAGGACGTTGCTGTAGAGCCGGAAGGCGTTCACGTCGATCAGCCAGCGACCGGGCTGGGGCAGGGAAACCGAGAGCGTCTCGACGGTGCCGTCGGTGGTGGAGTCGCGAAGCGCAATGGCGAACAGTTGACCATTGGGATCGAAGAGGAAAATGTCGGGGTCGCCGAAGCCCTCGCGGAGGGTGATCTGCAAGACGGGCGAACCGGCCGGAACGTCAATGACGGCGAAACCGTCGGTGTTGACCGGGGCGGAGATGCTAATGGACTGGCCCGGCGTCAAGGTAGTGATAGAGGGTAGCGCGAATCCGTGGACCACGCGGCCCCCCTGGCCGTCGGTGACGGCGACGGCGGCGCGGCCGCCGACGAAGGTCGCCGTCCAGGTCAGAATTCCCGTTGACGGATCCAGAGCGGCGCCCGCCGGCGAGCCCGGCAGAAGCTGAAACTGCACCGTGCCGCCGTCGGGATCCGTGGCCAGGATCCGGTAGACAAACTGCTGGCCGACGCCGGGCGCGGCCGGAGGCTGGCTGGTGATCAGGGGCGGGCGATTACCGGGCTGCAGGTCCGGCGGCAGGTCGAGGGCGGCCGTAAAGACGGTTCCGCGCAGAGCCGTTCCATCCAATCCGGCGGCGGAGAACCCCATTCCGTGGCGGGCGAAGACCTCCCAGATGCGGGAGCGGGCGGCGCCGGCGTTGATGGCCACGTCGGCGGCGAGGATGGCGTCGCGGGCCTGGATCATGTTCGGGCGACACGGTGTGGTCTTCAGGCCGTTGATAACCAGCCGGTCGGCGAGGGCCTGACCCACGGTTCTGCGGAGGTCCCAGAGCGTGGCGGCCCAGATCTCGCCGTCCAGGTGCACCTCGAAGAACAGGTTGCCCAGGTCGGCGAAGGTGAACGTGTAGGTGTCGTAGTTCTGGCGCCGAATGCCGCGCGGGTTATTCCCCAGGTAAGCGCCCTGGATGGGGTCGTTGAAAAAGCTGCTGGCAAAATAGTCGGACCAGCCTTCGCCCATGGCGCCCGATTGCGTGCCAAACAGGCAACTGATGTTGGTGCGCTGGCCTACGATGCGGGTGCTGACGCCGTGGCCGTATTCGTGGACGATGACCACGCCCTCGTAGGCGGAGTCGCGGTCGTCGAGGAGGTTGAGGTTGCGGCCGCGGCGTGTTTGGGTCCAGATTCCGAGCTCGATGCGCAGGGGAGTGCCGTCGGGGGACAGGTTCGTAACGGCGTTGTCGGTCGCAAAGCGGTCTTGCACCTCGGCGAGAACCTGATCGCTGCCCAGGCCGCCGCGGCCGAAGTTGTCGAGCTGCATGTTGCCGGCGGCCTCGTCAAAACCCAACAGGTAAAAGAAGTCGTGGGCGACATTGATGAAGTAGAAGGCGTTGGTGACGGCGGCGGCCTGGAAGTCGCGGGGATCCTGCAGCGTGGTGCCGTCGCCGAAGGGGAAGTTGAAGTTCTGGGAGGCGCTGAAGGCGCGACCGCCCTGAATCCCGGGGGCGGGGGCCGTGTCGGGCGCGTCGTTGCCGTCGGTGTCGAGGTAGGCGTCGACGTTGTTGCCGGAGGTGACCAGGGCGCCTGGCGCGAGCCAACTGTCCGGGAAGGGAACCATCTGGCGCGTCCCGACGATCGGGGATTGACGCCAGACGAAGCCTGTGCCGGCGAAACGGCGCAGGTCATGACGAAACAGGGGCCGGCCGTCGGCGGCGTCTACCAGGGTTTCGTAGGAGCCATCGCGGCCGAGGTCGAGGTAGAGGCGCCAGGCGAGGCGGCCGGAAGCCGGGGTCATCGGGAAGATCGCGAGGTCGGCCAGGATGTCGTTGAGGCGCTCGCCGCCGGGATTGCGGAAGGCGGTGCGGCCCTCGACGGCGGAGGGGACCGTTGTTAGTTCCGCCGGCGGCTCGAGGGCGAGAGACCGGTAGGCGGCGCGGACGGCGTCTTCGGCGGTTAGGGCGGGCGTGGTGGTGAGCGTGAGGCCGGGGATCACATCCCCGACGCCGGCCTGGACGACCTGGCCACGGTGGTTCAAGGTGAACTTGACGTGGCCCTGGAAGACCTCGACGCCGTTGACGGTCTGGTTGAAACCTAGATGGGTGGCGTCGTCCTTGACGTCGCGGACGGTGAGGCGGAGGGCGTCGATTTCCTGGTCGCTGAAGGGGAACAGGTCGCGGTGGGCGCGCAAGAAGGACTTAGCGATATCTACAGGATCGGCCGCGGAGGCAGCCGTGAGAGGGGCGAATTCGCTGAAGTACATCCGGGGCAGGCCGTTGGGGCCGGCGTTGATGCGGACGCCGGGCGCCGCGCTGTAGGCGGCCACGGTCCCCTGGCGTTGGGCGAGGAGCGCGTCGCGGGGCGCGCCGGCGGTTTGCTTGAGCGCTTCGACGTCGCGGATGTCGTAGTTGCGCAGCTCGCTTTTGCCGAGGGCCTCTCGCGGCGATTTCGCGGGGTTTTCCTGGGCGAGCAGCGGCAGGCCGGCCAAAGCAGATAACAGGGCGAAGGTGAGGGGGGGTCGGGACATACCGGTTTCTCGGGGATGAGAACAGAGTATACTGCGGCGGAGGTGACTATGCAACGCCGAGGGTTTCTAGCCTGTCTGGCCGGCGGCGCGCTCGTGGCGAATGAAAACGCGCCGACCAGGGCCGCCAAAGTCGTCAAGCTTTTCAAGGCTCCCGATGGGCATCCCAATGCCCTGGAAACCGCCGCAGAAGGGCTGTGGATCGGCGACCAGGTCACCGACCGCGCGCACCTGGTGGACTGGCGCGGGAAACTGCTGCGGACGGTCGAGACCGAATCGTCGAACACCAGCGGGATCGCCTTCGGGGCGGGGTTTCTCTGGATGGCGGCGAACGGCAAAGCCTACCGGCGCCAGCCGAAACCGACCGACGCGACGTCGGGCGAAGTGCTGAAGGTGGATCCGGCGAACGGCCGAACCGTGGCGCGCTATCCGGTCCCGGGGAGCAAGGGCGGCGTGCACGGCCTGGAGTTCACCGAAGGGACGCTGTGGGTGACCTCGCTCGCGAGCCAGCAGCTCACGCAGGTCGACCCGAAGGATTTCCGCGTGCTGCACCAGATTCCGGTCCGGCTGAACCGGGCGCACGGCCTGGCCTGGGAGCGCGGGGCGATCTGGTGCCTGCACTCGAACCACCGCGTGATCCACAAGCTGGACGCGCGCGACGGGCGGCTGCTCGAGGTGGTGACGCTGGCGAAGGACGATCCCGATCCGCACGGCCTGTGTATGCGCCGGGGAAAACTGTATTATTGCGATGCAGGGATCCTGCCGGGGGGCAAAGATAATGAGAGTCCGGGGGCGGGGTGGGTCTGTAGGATAGATTTGGTGATTTAGTGATTTGGTGATTTGGTGATTGCGGCGTCGCGTCGTCAGCGCGCTTGGCAGGCGCCTACGATCGGGATCAGCCACCTGCGGTCGGCCGAGCCGCCGAGGGCGGGCGTTTCTCCGCCAGGCGGAGATCGTTGTTGGGGCGGCCGGTTCGCGGCATCCAGGGCGAGAGCGGCGGTCCAGAGAGGACCGCGATGAGCTTTACGGCTCGGGGAGAAGAGTGTACAATGTGGAACGAGAAAAACCGGAACTCCACGGTTGGCGGCAGTGAGGCGCTGCCCTCACTCCGAGGAATCGCTCGATCACCGGGTGCGCGAGGCCTCTCATGACGCAGGACCGCCAGGACCGAGCCAAGGAACTGGCAGCGATTGCCCAGGGGCTGGGCCCTTCCGACCAGGGACGGCTCCTGGACGAGCGCTGTGGAGCGGACATCGGCTTGCGCGCCGAGGTGGAGCGTTTCCTTTCACCGGATCAAGGGACAGCAGAGGACATCGACAGAACGACGACCGAAGCTCGCGGCCCGGTCCCACCCTACGTTCCGCCCAGCGGCACTTTCTCCGCCGGCGAGCTCGTGGCGGGCCGGTACAGAATTGTCCGCCTCATCGGCCGGGGTGGAATGGGGGAAGTCTACGAGGCGCGGGACCTGGAGCTGGCGGTCCCCGTGGCTCTCAAGTGTCTGCCTTCACCCGCTGCCGCTAACGAGTCTTCGGCCAGCGGGTCGGCGGCAGCGCGCTTCAAGACCGAGATCCAGCTCGCCAGAAAAGTCACCCACCCCAACGTATGCCGGATCTTCGATATTGGCCGTCACCGCACGCTGCGGGGAGAGCAGATTCTGTTCCTCACCATGGAACTCCTCCGCGGCGAGACCCTGGCCGACCAGCTCGGCCGGGCAGGACCGATGTCGACCGTCGAGGCGCTTCCCCTCGTACAACAAATGGCGGATGCCCTGACCGCCGCCCATCGAGCGGACATCATTCACCGCGATTTCAAAAGCTCGAATGTGATGCTGGCGCCCTCCGGCGAGGGACCGACCCGCGTAGTGGTCACGGATTTTGGGCTGGCCCACAGCATGACCAGGCCGGAGAAGGAAGGCCCGCCACTCACGGTGGCTGGACAAATCGTGGGAACGCCCGCCTATATGGCGCCGGAGCAGTTGACGGGCAGCGAAGTCAGAGCGACAACGGACATCTACGCTCTGGGTGTGGTGATGTTCGAAATGGTCACCGGCGCCCGGCCGTTCCCGTCGACGTCCTTCAATTCCGCGTTGCGGCGCTTACAGGAACCGGCTCCATCCCCGCGTACCCAAATCCGCGATCTGGACCCCAAATGGGAGGCCGCCATACTGCGGTGTCTGGAGCGCAATCCGGCGGACCGCTTTCCGAGCGCGGAAGAGGTCGTCCAGGCCCTTAGCTCCGGTTTCACCACCGCGCTGGCGAAGACCGTTGCACGGCGTATCGGCAGGCGCGCGGCCCTGGTGCTCCTGAGCCTGGCTGTAGCGGTGTTGCTGGTCGCTGGGGTTTTGCTTCGCCACCGCATCTGGAGCCGGCCGCCGGGCGTTCCCTCGGAAAAACACATCGCGGTGCTGCCATTCACGAACATCGGCAGCGACGCCTCGAACCAGGCATTTTGCGAAGGCGTGGCGGAAACCCTCGCCAGCAAACTTTCCCAGCTCGAGCAGTTCCAGAAGTCGTTCTGGGTTGTGCCCTCGAGCGAAGTTCGCCGAATCAGCAACCCCGGCGAGGCGCATCGAGTCCTGGGGGTGACTCTGGTGGTGGCCGGGAGCATTCAGCGCCTGGGGAGTGACGTTCGCCTGATTGCGAACCTGATTGATGCCGGCAGCCGCAAGCAGCTGGCGTCCCGTACCATTGACGCCCGTGCCTCGGAACTGGCGGTATTGCAGGATCGGGTATGGGAGCGTGTGGCGGATATGCTGGAACTCGAATTGCAGCCGGAAGCAAGACGCACGCTGGCTGCCGGAGGCACCAGGGTGCCGGGCGCCTACGAGTTTTACGAGCAAGGCATCGGCTACATGACGCGCTCCGGCCTGGAGAATACGGACCGCGCCATCGAGCTGTTTGACAAGGCGCTGGAGAAGGATCCTTTATATGCGCTGGCCTACGCCGGCCTGGGTGAAGCCTACTCCAACAAATACCAACTCACCAAGGATCCGCCGCTGGTAGAACTGGCCAGCAGGAACGGCCAGCGGGCCGTTGAATTGAACGACAAGCTTGCCCCGGTGCGTCTCACCGTGGGGCAGATTCACTACCGGACGGGTCATTATCCGGATGCGATCCGGGAGTTCCGTCGAACACTCGAAATCGACCCCGCCTCGGTGAACGCGTACTTCTGGCTGGGCAGGGTCTACGATGATCAGGGGAAGCTCCAGGAGGCCGAGAACAGCTATAAGACTGCCGTCAACCTGCGTCCGAGTTACTGGCAGGCGTACAGCGGCCTCGGATACTTCTACTACCGGCACGGCCAGTTCGAGAAAGCCGTACCTCAGTTCCTCACCATGATCAGCCTGGCCCCGGACAATTCCTCGGGGTACGACAATCTGGGAGGAGTCTATCTGCAAATGGGCCGCTACGACGAGGCGATCACCATCCTGAAGAAGGCGATCGAACTCAAGGGAACGGCGACGACTTTTTCCAACCTGGGCTCCGTCTACATGTTTCAGGGCCGCTACGCCGAGGCGGCGCCGATGATGGAGGAAGCGGTTAAGCGAGGGCCGAAATACCATCAGTTCTGGCGGAATCTGGGCGACGCCTATCGCTGGACGCCCGGGCTGGCCGCGAAAGCACCCGAGGCTTATCGTCGCGCTCGCGAGCTGGCGGAAGCCCAACTGGCGGTCAAACCGGATGATCCCCGGACCCTTAGCAGCGCCGGGCTATATTACGCGAAACTCGAGGACAAGAAGAAAGCCCAGGCTTTGATCTCGAAGGCGCTCCAACTCGCTCCTCAAGATACTGAGGTGATCTTTAAGTCCGCCCTGATCTACGAGTTGACAGGCGATCGCAAGCGCGCTCTGAGGGCTGTCGCAGAGGCCCGGAAGGGAGGATACTCGCTGGAACAAATCGAAAAGGAGCCGGAACTCGCGCGGCTCCGTGAAGATGCCCTGTACCGGGCGTGGCTCGAGCATCGCTGATCCACGCCAGCTCACGCAAGAGTGAAGCAGAAATAGAAACAGAAAAGGAGAAGATAGATGCACCTCAAGGTATCCGCGAAGCTGATCAAGCTGACAGTTGTTTTCGCAGCGCTCGGCGCGCCTGCCGCCGCTCAGGGACCTGCTACCTGCGCCGGCCGGTTCGCGTCAACCGTTACCGTTACTGTCTCTTCAAAGGGCGCCACTGCCACCGTGAACCCCGATCGCGCGTGCGTAGCCCGTGGCGGCACGGTCAACTGGACCGCCAAAGACGGAGACAGTTGGACCGCCGAGTTTGCCTCCGGTAACGCTTCCCCTCTGGCTGACGGCACTGCACGCCGCCAGGGCAAGGTTGGGGCGACCGGTGGTGGCACGGTAAAGCCTTGTGCCAAGAACAGCCCTTTCTTTAATGCCGCCGCTGGTGGATGTGCCTACAAGTTCAAGGCCACGCACGTGAGAGGGAGCCAAAAGGCCGAGGTGGATCCGGACGTGATCGTGGAACCGTAAACAGCAGGATCCGTTTCTCACCGCTTGCGGCCGGTGATCCTGAATCCCGGGCGGTGGCGAAAAACGAGGGAAAAAACCAAACGGAGCCGCAGATGAACGCAGATGAACGCCGATAAAACCCTTCCTTGATCTGCGTTTATCTGCGTTCATCTGCGGTTGCAGTCTGAGGTTTGCTAGAGCCAGTCGAGGTCGTCGCGGCGGCGCAGGAGGGCGGGGGCGGTGGCGGAGTTGGCAGGGAAGATGACCAGCTCGCTCCAGCGGTGGTGGGCGCCGGTCCATTCCTGGAAGCCGAAGCGGTGGAGCGCCGGGCTGCGGCAGACCAGGCCGAGGGCGCCGGCGGCGCGCCAGCGGGCGGCGGCGCGGCGCATCTGGTCGGGGGTGAGGCCGGCGGGGTAGCCCTCGGGAAAGCCTGCGGCGTCGATGCCGCCCTCGGAGACCAGGTCGATGACCTCCCCGGCCCAAGAGATTTCGACCAGTTGCGGACGGAACGCCGGCTGGAGGTCGGTGAGATCCACGCCGGCGCGGCGAAAGACGTCGCGGGCGACGGCGCGGGCGACCCATTCACTACAGCAGCAATACAGAGCCGCAAACTCCGGGGTATTCCAGGCGCCGGGATGGGAGCGGCGCTGGGTGTGCGACGGGTCGAGGGGATTCTCGCAGGCGCGGCCCACGACGCGGTAGACGGGCTGGTGGGTGTGGTCGAGGACGAGCGGCTGGCTCATGCTTCGTAGGAGAGGGCGCTTTCGTAGAGGTCGGCGACGGCGGCGAAGCGGCCGCGCAGGATCAAGTCGAGAGCCTGCTCGCCGTGAAAGATTTCGGCCTTGCGGCGAATGAGGTACGCCAACCGCTCGGGGCGGAACACCACGAAAAGGCGGCCGAGCGCCGCCTCGGCCTGGCGCAGCTCACTGACTCGGTCGGCGGGAATCTCTTCCTGGCGGGACTCCCAGCGGCGGACGGTCACGGCCGGAACCTGAAAGGCTCGGGCCAGGTCGTCGAAGCTCAGTCCGAGATGGGTCATCAAGCGGCGGAGGATCATGCGGCCCTGGGCGTCCTGGAGGCGGGTGGAGAGCAGCTCGGCGGCTGCCAACTGGTAGGAGGCGAGGAACTCCAGCTCCGTTTCGGCGGGAAGCGGGGCCGGCGGCGGCGCGGGCTCCCAGAGCGGGTCTTGGCAAGGCGGCAGAGCGCCCAGTGCCACGGCGTGCCGGAACCACGCCAGGGCGATCCAGTCGGCGGCGGCACGCGCGTCGCCGCCGCGGTAGCGGGCCAGGGCGGGCAGCGCGCCGTGCAGGACGCATTGCGCGAGCAAAACGGCGCGGGCTTCGGGAACGCCGGATTCCCGGGCGAGATCGCGCAGCCATTCGTCGACCAGCCATAGGAACGAGCGGAGGGAGTCGAGGCGGGGCGTGGCGAGAAGCGGCCCCAGGTCTTTGGACTGCTCGGCGAGCCGGCGCTCCAGGGAATCGCGCTGGCGTTCCAGCCAGCCGGGGCTGAGGGCGCGGGGATTCACGAACGGCGCTCAGTGGTTCGTCGCGTGGGCCAGGTCGCGCTTGCGCTTGATCTCGATGTTGAGGCGCTTGATTTTCTGGTTCAGCGTGGAGAGGGGAACGCGGAGGCTTTCGGCCGCTTCGGTCTGGCTCCAGTTGTATTTTTCGAGCTGCTCGACGATGACGCGGCGCTCGAATTCGTCCAATATGTCGAACAAGGAGGCTTCGGGGGGGCGCTCGAAGGTGGGCAGGCGGCGGCGCACGGGCACGCCGCTGGCGGCGAGCACGGTGTCCGGCAGCAAGTCGACCGGGATGGTGGTGTCGACGGCCAGCACCACGCCGCGCTCCACGACGTTCTCGAGCTCGCGCACGTTGCCGCCCCAGGCGTGGTCCAGCAGCAGGCGCAGGGCCTCCGGGCTGAAGTGGAGCCGGGAGCGGCCGTCGGCGTCCAGGAACTTTTCGTTCTCGCGGCAATATTTGGTGAAGAAATGCTCGACCAGCACCGGGATGTCGTCGCGGCGGTCGCGCAGCGGCGGCAGGTCGATCTGAATGACGTTGAGGCGGTAGTAGAGGTCCTCGCGGAAGCGGCCCTCCTCGACGAGCTTGCGCAGGTCGGTGTTGGTGGCGGCGATGATGCGCACGTCGACCTTGGTGGTTTCGACGCCGCCGAGCGGAATAAACTCCCTTTCCTGGATGACGCGCAGCAGCTTCGCCTGGGTCTCGAGGCTGATGGTGGAGATCTCGTCGAGGAAGATGGTCCCCTGATGGGCGATCTCGAAGTATCCCTTCTTGGTCTGGATGGCGCTGGTAAAAGCGCCCTTGAGGTGTCCGAACAGAGTGGATTCGAGCAGGTCGGCGGGCAGCGAGCCGCTGTTGACGGCGACGAAGGCGTTGTCGGCGCGGGGCGAGTTGGCGTGGATGGCCTTGGCCATCAGCTCCTTGCCGGTGCCGCTCTCGCCGTGGAGCAGGACGGTCGAGCGGCTCTGCGCGACCTGGCCCACCAGCTCGAGCACCCGCGTCATGATCTCGCTTTTGCCGACGATGTTCGAAAAGTTGTAGCGCTGCTTGAGGGCGCGCTTGAGCTGGAGGTTCTCGATCTCGAGGCGGCGGCGGGAGAGGGTCTCCTCGATCTCGATGAGCAGCTTGTCGTTGTTCCAGGGCTTGGTGAGGAAGTCGGTGGCGCCGCGCTTGATGGCGTCGACGGCGTTCTCGACCGAGCCGTAGGCGGTGAGCACCAGGACGGGGGTTTCGCGGTCGCGGCGGCGCAGATCGTCGAGCAGGTCGAGGCCGGGGCGATCGGGCAGCATCAGGTCGAGCAAAACCAAGTCGTAGGCGCGGGTTTCGAGCGCGGCCAGGCCGGCGGCAGCGTGCGGGGCCGAGTCGATGGCGTAGCCTTCGAAGGAGAGCAGCGTTTCGAGACTTTCTCGGATGGCGGCGTCGTCGTCGATCAGCAGGATGCGGCCTTTGGGATCAGGCATGGACTTCGGTCCGGGCGGGAGGAAACTCCAGACGGAAGATGGTTCCGCCGCCGAGGCGGCTGTCGGCCGAGATGCGGCCGGCGTGTTCGCGAATTATGCCGTAGCTGACGGCGAGACCCAGCCCGGTGCCCTTCTGGCCGGCCTTGGTGGTGAAAAAGGGATCGTAGATACGATTGATATGTTCCTGGGGGATGCCCTCGCCGGTGTCGGCGACCTCGATGCGGATGGCGCCGAGGGGGTCGCCGTTGGGGCCGGCCGTGCGCACTGCCAGCACCCCGCCCGAGGGCATGGCGTCGCGGGCGTTGAGGAACAGGTTGAGAAACACCTGCTGGAGCTTGCCGGTGTTGCCGTCGATATCGGGCATCGCTTCGTCCAGGTCGGTTTCGAGCCGGACGCGCGCTTTTTCGAGCTGGTGCTCGAGCAGCGAGCAGGTCTCCCGGATGACGCGGTTGAGGTTGACGCGGGAGAACTCGGTGGCCGAAGTTCGCGAGAAGTTCAGCAGGGAGTTCACGATTTCGCTGGCCCGGAAGGTCTGCCCGGCGATCTTGTCGAGCAGGCGGGCCTTCTGTTCATCGCCGGCGATCTGCTTGGCGAGCATTTGGGCGTAGGTGGAGATGACGGCGAGCGGCGTGTTGACTTCGTGGGCGACGCCGGCGGCCAGCAGCCCGATGGAGCTGAGCTTCTCGGCCTGCTGCAGCTGCTGCTCGAGGGCGACGCGGTCGGTGACGTCGTCGAAGATGATCAGGCGGCCGATGCGGTCGAAGTTCTTGGCCACCAGCGGGGCGATGGCGACGTTGAGGATGCGATCGGGGGTGGGCTCGGCGGGCGGGTGGGGCAGGGTATGGGGACGGAGCCGGTGCTGGTAGATATTGTGAATGCCGGTCTCCTCGCGCACCCGCTCGAACTCGCCGACCAGATCCGCGGGAAACAGCTCGCCGAGCGGGCGGCCCACGGCCTGGTCGCGCGAGACGCCGTACATCAGCTCCAGCTGCGTGTTCCAGCTCTCCACGCGGTCGTCGAGGTCGGCGGCGAGGATGCCGACGTGGATCGACTCGACGATGTTCTCGCTGAAGTCCTTGAGCCGCTCGTACTGCTCGACCTTCTGCTCGAGCGAGCGGTAGAGCCGGGCGTTGTCGACGGCGATGCCGAGGTATCCGGCCATCGTCAGGAGCAGCTCCAGGTCTTCGCTCGAGAGGTAGTCGCGGTCCGGCGCGCGGCCCAGGCCGAGGAACGCGACGGTGCGGCCGCGGGCGCGGCTGGGCAGATAGTAGGTGAGGTCGAGATCGGCGATGGTGGAGCGTTCGGCCGGCGTACCGTCCATCCGCCAGCGCGTGCTCTCGAAAAACAAGTAGGGCCGGCCCTGCGGGTTGGTTTCGGGCCGCGCGCCGTCGAGGAAGCCCAGATCGAGATACTCGCGCTCGCCGATGGGGCGGCCCTGGCGGTCGCGCAGACCCAGTCCCTTGACCAGTTCCCAACGGCCGCTCTCGGAGGCCAGGAACACGGCGACGCGCTCGACGCCGAGGGTCTGCGAGAGGCGCTCGGTCACCGATCCCAGCATGGCGTCGAGGTTGGTTTCGGCGTTCAGCTCGCGAGCAAAGCCGAGCAGCGTGCCGCGGTAGTCGTAGCGCTCGCGGTAGAAGTAGCGGTCGAGGCGCTGCTGGATCCAGTTGCGAAGCGGCTGAAACAGGAAGGCGGCGGCGAGCACGGCGGTGATCCAGCCGGCCGGGCCCAGCTCGCGGAAGCTGCGCTCGACCAAGCGCCCCACCGTGAAGATGACGGCGTAGAAGCTACCTACCAGCGCGAGGCTAGCGAGGGAATACGCGAAGCCGCGGCGGAAGATGACCTCGACGTCCATCAGGCGGTAGCGGGCGATGGCCCAGGCGAAGGTCAGCGGGATCAGGGCCAGCGACAGTACGGCCACGCCGCGCGCGGCGCTGGGAATGGCCCCCAACAGATACGGGATGGCGTAGAGAGCCACAAAGGGCGCGATTCCCCAAAGCGTCCCGTTCTTGAGCCATTGCAACTGCTGGCGGACGAGCGATCGCTCGGCGCGGCGGTAGGCCAACTGGAGCGAAAGGGCGGCAATGATTAGGTAGCCGGTCAGCAGGCCGAAGGAGACGCGGTCGAGGGTCCAGCGCATCTCGACCAGCGGGCCGGGCGCGCGCATCAGGCCGCTGGCGCCAGCGACATAGAGGAGCAGCAGCGCGACCGGCGGGGCGTAGCAGGCGGGCAGCAGCAGGGCCCGAAAGCGCGTCCAGAAGCCGGTGCGCGAGAACGTCAGGCAGAAGTGCAGAAACAGCGCCGGCGTAAACAACAGCGCCCAGACGTTGCCCCAGTAGATGGCCCGGTCAAAGGGGTTCAGCTTGCCGGTGTAGTGAAAGCAGTACAGGACGAAAGAGGCTAGGCAATAGATGTAGAAGTGCTGCGACTTGGAGGCGCCCTCGCGGCGATAGAACACGTAGAGGCCGACCAGCAGGTGCAGCAGGCCGAGGCCGTAGAGGAAATAAAGCGTGGGGGGCCGTTTGGCCGGCTGGACGATGAGCGTGACGCGCAACTCGACGCCTTGCCGCTCGATGGTGTACTCCGCTTTCTTCCAGGTTCCCAGGCCAAACAGGATTTGTGGAACCGTCAGGGAGCTCTGCACGCTGACGCCGTTGATGGCCCGAAGGAGATCGCCGCCACGCAAGCCGCTGCGGTCGCCGGCAGTGTCACGGGCCACGCGGCGGGCTTCTACTCCTCGCGCCGCATCGGTCCAGGTTACGCCGTCGTCGGGGAGCTCGAAGCGGTTCTGCTGCTGGAAGTTGAGGATGGCGGCCAGCGCGGCGCACACCGTGATCGCGATCAGCAGCGTTCGAAAGGAACCGAGCTTGAGGTGCCGGATCATGCCTGATTGGCGCCGACGGCGCACTCCTCCCCGTTAGCCGGACGCGGTCCTGCGATCGTGAGCAACCTGGGTGCCAATCGAAACCTCGGCGCCGAGGCGTTAACCCATTTACGGTCAGGCACTTACAACACCGTAGCACGACTCGGTACGGATTCTGGTAGATTATCTTCCGAAACAGGGAGACTCAGTGGGTCGATTGGAAACACTGACGGCTACCGCCCGACGAACTTCCCTTGACGTGCGCCAGCCAAACACCTTAGAATTACCATGTAGCAGACTGTAGATGCGGTCCCCATGAGATCGCAAAGGGTGGTGCGCATGCTACGACGATCCGCCTGGTTGATAGGTGTGTCTCTGCTTAGCCTAGGGGGGCTGGGCGCGGCCGACAAGCCGGCCGCCAAGACGCCGGCAAAGACTTCGGAAACGCAAGCCAAGCCTCTGTCGGACAGAGAGATCAAGCGGCGACAGAAGAAGCTCGAGCAAGAGCTGCAAGGACCGTTCAAGCGCTGGCTGAACGAGGACGTCACCTATATCATCACCGACGAAGAGCGGCAAGCGTTGAAGCGGCTCTCGACCGACGAGGAGCGGGAGCAGTTCATCGAGCAGTTCTGGCTGCGGCGCGACCCCTCTCCGGACACTTCCGAGAACGAGTTCAAGGAAGAGCACTACCGGCGGATCGCGCACACCAACGAGCGGTTCGCCTCCGGGATTCCGGGATGGAAGACCGACCGCGGCCGGATTTACATCGCCTTCGGCCCGGCCGACGAAGTGGAATCGCACCCCTCGGGTGGAACCTATGAGCGGCCGCCGGAAGAGGGCGGCGGCACCACCTCGACGTTTCCGTTCGAGAAGTGGCGCTACCGGTATCTCGAAGGAATAGGCACGGACATCATCCTGGAGTTCGTGGATCCGACGATGACCGGCGAGTACCGCATGACGATGGATCCGTCCGAGAAGGACGCGCTGCTGATGGTTCCCAACGCCGGCCTGACGATGATGGAGCAGATGGGCTTGTCGGACAAGACGCAGCGGTTCAACCGCACCGACGGCACGCGGCTGGGCGAGGCCTTTGGCGGCACGCCGATGCGCATGAACCAGTTCGAGCGGCTGGAGCTGTTCGCCAAGGTCCAGAAGCCCCCGGTGATCAAGTTCAAGGACCTGGAGGCGGCGGTCGAGAGCCACATCAAGTACAACACGCTGCCGTTCAAGCTCAAGACCGACTACGTGAAGATCACCAACAACGCGGTGCTGACGGCGATCACCATCCTGCTCGAGAACAAGGACCTGGTTTTCAAGGAGAAAGAGGGGCTGCACCAGGCGGCGGTGAACATCTTCGCGCGGATCACGACGGTGTCGCGTCGCGTGGCGAACATCTTCGAGGACGTGGTGACGGTGGCGACGCCGGCGGAGCTGCTGCAGCAGGCGGCCAGCCGGTCCTCGATCTACCAGAAGGCTGTGCCGCTGGCGCCGGGCATGTACCGGCTCAACGTGGTGCTGAAGGACATAGTCGGGGAAACCATGAGCACCCACGAGGTGGCGCTGCGGGTGCCGCGGTACGAGGACGAGAAGCTGGCGACCAGCTCGCTGATCCTGGCCGACCTGATCGAGAAAGTACCGACCAAGTCGATCGGGACGGGCCAGTTCGTGGTCGGCAGCTCGAAGATCCGTCCCCGCGTGGGAGAGAGCTTCGACCGCAAGGACCGGCTCGGCATTTACATGCAGGCGTACAACTTCGGCGTCGACGAGGGCACCAGCCGGCCGAGCGGAACGATCCAGTACGAGTTGTCGGCGGCGGGCAAGTCCGAGAAGCTGATCGATTTCACCGAGGACATCAAGGATATGAAGGGCGCCTCGGCGCAACAGGTAACGGTCGAGAAACTGCTGCCCCTGACGGATCTGCAGCCGGGGCAGTACACCCTAAAAGTGAAGGTGACCGACAACATCTCGAAGCAGGTGGTGACGCCGTCGGCCAACTTTACGGTCAAGTAGGAGGGGGCCGCGCGCCGGTCGGCGCGGCAGGAGACGCGATTGAGCCGAAACCCGAGAGTTCCCCGAGCCGGTAGCGCCGCGGTTTTGCTGCTGGCCGCGGCTGTCCTAGCGCCGATTCCCTCGGATGCAGCCGTGGCCGGGTCGATCATCGGCCGGGTCATCGATGGCCGCGGCGTTCCCCAGATGGGCGCGACTGTCCTGCTGCTGAACGCGGAAGGGCGCGCGCTGCATCGGATCTATACCAACGACGCCGGCGGCTTCACGCTCGAAAACCTGTTCCCGGGCGTTTACGGCGTTCGGGTGAACCTGGCCAGCTTCCTGCCGGCGATCCGGGAGAATATTCTGGTGGCGGCCGGGGCGCAGCGGCAATTGCAAATCCAGATGTCGAACCTGTTCAGCTCCATTCAGCTGGTCTACCCGCGCGAGGGTGAATGGCGGGACATGAGCGAGGACTGGAAGTGGGTGCTGCGGACGGCGTCGGCGACGCGCCCAGTTCTGCGGCTGGCTCCCTGGGAAGAGGAAGACAAAGAGCGGCGATCCATCCTGCGAAAGTTCAGCGGCGCCTTCGGGCCGGTTCAGGGCCTGGTGCAGCTCAGCGCCAGCGCCGGCGACGGGGGGCGGGTTTCCGCGTTCGGGTCGGAATCGGATCTGGGGACGGCCTTTGCCGTGGCGACCTCGCTGTTCGGCAGCGGTCATCTGCTGGTGAGCGGCAACCTGGGATACGGGGCCAATAAGGGCGCACCCTCGATGGGATTCCACACCAGCTACCGGGGCGAGATGCCTTTTGGCGCGGAACCGGAAATCTCCGTTACGGTGAGGCAACTGTTTCGGCCTCTCGATGCCGGCCGCACCCTGTTCGGACCGCGCAGCGGCGCCTACGCCGAGTTGCAGGCCCTTACGCTGGGGTTCCAGGACCACGTAGTGTTGGGCGATCTGCTGCGCATGGAGTACGGCTTCCGCTACGATTCGGTTAGCTTCCTGGACCGGCTGAACTACATCAGCCCGTTCGGCAAACTAACCTACAGCCTCGATGAAGACACGCACCTGGCGCTGAGCTACGCGGGCGGCGTGCCGCGGCCGGAGATGCTCGCCGGCAGCGAGGGCGCGCTGGCCAGGGAGGTTTCGAACCTGGGACTTTATCCGCGCCTGTCGGTGCTGCGGAGCCGGCCGCGGCTGCAACGCGGCGAGCACATCGAGATCGGCTTGCACCAAAAAGTGGGCCAGGACGTGGTCGAGGTCGCCGCCTACCGGGACAGCTTCTCGAACACCGCTGTGACGGCCCTGCTGCCCGGGGGGCTCTACGCCGCAGACGCGCTGCCCGACCTGTTCGCCAACACCTCTTCCTTCAACGCCGGTTCCTATCGCACGACCGGGTATCGGGTGTCCTACTCGCGGCGCCTGAATGATCATGTGCGCGCGGCGGTCGCCTACGGGAGGACCGGCGTGCTGGCGCCCTCGCGCGCCGAGCTCCTGACCAGCGAGGCGAGCGAGCTGCGCGCGGCGCTGCAACTGGGCCGGGAACATTTCCTGACCGCGCGGGTGACGGCGCAAGCGCCGAAGGCGGGAACCTGGATTACCTCTACCTATCAGTGGATGGGCCGGCCGTCGGCCACCGCGCCCGATTTGTTCAACACCTCCGACACGCAGGCTCTGCCGGGGATGAACCTGATGGTGCGCCAGCCATTGCCGGAGCTGAGCTACCTGCCCGGGAAATTCGAGGCCACCGCCGAGTTCCGCAACATGCTGGCGCAGAACTACATTCCGGTTCGAACCTCCGACGGGCGGCGCCTGTACTTGATTCCCTCGGCGCGAAGCTTCCGCGGCGGGTTCAACTTCGTCTTCTAGCCCAATGCGTTTCCGAATTCTAGCCGTCCTGGTTTGCCTGTCGCTCGCCGCGGTTTCCGACGCCAAGTCCAAGATGACGAAGATCACCGTCGAGGTGAAAAACCACCAGGGCGAGCCGGTCGACCGCGCCGCGGTGATCGTCAAACCGGTGAAGGGCAAGAAGGTGAAGGCCGCCTACGAGCTGCGGACCAGCCAGAAGGGCACCGCGCCGCTGCCGCCGCTCCAGCAAGGACAGTTTCTGGTGCAAGTGATCGCGCAGGGTTACCAGACGCACGGGGAAACCTACACGATCAAGGAGCCGGAGCGGACGATCGAGATCCGGCTCAACCGCCCGGCCGCCCAGTTTTCCGTCCACAAGTAAACCGGCTTGACCGGGTTTCCATACCCGTGGTACGGTTATCCATATGAAGACCACGCTGGTGATCGACGACCAGGTGATGCGCCGCCTGAAGCAGGAGGCGGCCCGCCAAAAGTGCACTATGTCGTACCTGGTGGAGGCGGCCCTGCGGCTGATGCTGGACGCGCGCCCGCAGAAGCGCCCCAGGCTGTCGCCGCTGCCGGTTCACGACTTCGGGACCATGAAGGTGGATATTTCGAACCGCGACGCTCTTTACCGGGCCATGGAAGAAGACCAATAGTGTTTCTCGTCGACACCAACGTCCTGGTGTATGCGATCCACCCCTCAGGACCCGAGCATGCGGCGTGTCGCAGCTTGCTGGAGCAGGCTCGGACCGGGCCCGCTGCCTGGTACACAACGTGGGGGATCGTCTATGAGTTTCTGCGCGTCAGTACCCACCCGCGGCTGTTCAGTGACCCCTGGGACCTAGCCCAGGCGTGGCGTTTCGTGAGTGGACTTCTGGGCTCGCCCAACCTGACGGTACTGACCGAGACGGCGCGGCATGCTGAGGTTGCGACGCAGGTTTTCGACGGCGCGCCTGCCCTCAAGGGAAACATCTTGCACGACGCCCACACAGCGATTTTGATGCGCGAGCACGGCGTCCGGCGGATTTACACCCACGACGCCGACTTTCATCGCTTCCCGTTTCTCGAAGTGATCGATCCGTTGAGCGGAGCTCACTCCGGCAAGGCGAAGCTGTAGAGCACCGCGCCGGCCGACAGCGCCACGTACTGGCGGCCGTCGACGGCGTAGCTCATCGGCGAGGAGTCGATATTCGAGCCGGTCTGAAATCGCCACAGGAGCTTGCCGGTGCTCGACTCGAAGGCCATGACGTTGCCGTCGCGGGCCGCGGCGAAGACCACGCCGCCGCCGGTGGCGAGCACGCCTGCCGAGAGCGAGCCGATGTAGAACTTCTGCTCCCACTCGACGTTGCCGGTTTCCGGGTTGATGGCCTTGAGGCCGCCCCACTCCTGCTCCGGGGCGGGAACGGTCTTGCCGCCCCACCAGGCCTTGCCGCGGACGTACTCCTGCGCGGCTTTGAAATAAACGTCGCCGGCCTCGCGGAAGGCGACGAACAGCCAGCCGAGGTTCGAATCGTAGGACGGAGCCATCCAGTTGGTGGCGCCCCAGAGGCTCGGGAAGTGGAGCTGGCCTTCGACGCTCGACTCGGAGTTGGGGACGAGCATCGGGCGGCCGCGGTCGTCGAGACCCTTGGCCCAGGTCTGGCGGGCGAAGGGCTTGCCCAGCAGGAACTCGCCGTTGGTACGATCTAAGACATAGAAGAAGGCGTTGCGATCGGCGTGCAGCAGCAGCTTGCGCGGGCGGCCGCGCAAGGGGCGGTCGACCAGGACCATGGCCTGGTTCGAATCCCAGTCGTGCGTGTCGTGCGGCGTGAACTGGAAGTGCCACTTGCGCTTGCCGGTCGAGGGGTCGAGCGCCACCACCGAGCTCGAGAAAAGATTGTCGCCGCGGCGGACGTCGCCGTTCAAGTCCGGCGAGGGGTTGCCGACCGACCAGTAGAGGGTATCGGTATCGGAATCGTAGCTGCCCGTGAGCCAGGTCGAGCCGCCGCCGGTCCGCCAGCTCTCGCCTTCCCAGGTTTCGCGGCCGAACTCGCCGGGGCCGGGGATGGCGTGGAAGCGCCAGAGGCGTTTGCCGGAAGCGGGGTCGTAGGCGTCTATGAAGCCGCGGATGCCGAACTCGGCCCCGGAGACGCCGACGATGATCTTGTCGCGGAGCGCGAGCGGGGCGAGGGTGGCGCCGTAGCCGGCCGCGACGTCGGCCATTTCGGTTTCCCACAGCGGCCGGCCCGTTTTGGCGTCGAGCGCCACTATGTAGGCGTCGACGGTAGTGAAGTACAGCCGGCCGCCCAGCATGGCCACGCCGCGATTCACGTTCATCGTGACGTACGGCTTGTTGCCCTTGACGCGGTGCTGGTATTGCCACAGCGCGCGGCCGGAGCGGGCGTCGAGGGCCCAGACCCAGCCGGACGCCCCGGTGGTGTACATGACGCCGTCGACCACCAGCGGCGTCGCTTCGAGATACCCCTGGCCGCGGTACTGGAAGGTCCAGCGCGCCTGGAGCTGACCGGCGTTGGCCGGCGTGATCTGCCGGAGGGCGGAGAAGTGGCGGCCCTGATAGTCGCCCCAGTAGGTAAGCCAGTTGTGCGGCTCCCGCGGGGCGTCGCGGATGCGCTCGTAGGCAAGCCCGCCGGTGACGGGGGCGGCCGCCGCCTTGGCCAGATCGCGGACGCGCAGCGTCTTGAGATAGGCCACCAGGTTGTCGATCTCGGCGGCGGCAAAGCGCTTGCCGTAATCGTCCGGCATCAGCGACTTGTCTTCGTAGCGAACCTCGGCGAGGTTTTTCTTCTCGAGCAGGTGGAACTGCTCGGCGGGGTCCATCAACTGCAACGAGAAGGTGTCTTCGTTCTTGCGAAGGCCGCGGATCTCGCGCCCGTCGCGGGTGCGGGCCACGACGACGTTGGGCTCGCGGCCCTCGCGGCGGTTGGGCTCGAGGATGGCGTCGCGCAGAACCTTGGCGTTCCAGCGGCCGACCGTTGATAGATCCGGTCCCAGGCGGCCGCCGCGTCCGTTAACCTGGTGGCAGACGGCGCAACCCGCTTTGACGCTGTAGAGCTTCTCGCCGGCGGCGGCGTCGCCGGTCACGCGCTCTTCCTCGATCGATGCGCCGCGCAAGCTGCCGATGTAGGCGACCAGTTCCCAGACCTGCTCGTTGCTCATGTCGGCGAAGGCGGGCATGCCGGTGCCGGTGATGCCGTTGCGGATGTTATCGAAAACCTGGCGGTCCTCCGAGCCGTGGAGCAACGCTCCGCCGGCGAGCGCCGGGCCGCGCCCGCCGCGGCCGTCGCCGCCGTGGCAAAGCTGGCAGGATTCTTCGTAGGTTCTCTTGCCGGCCCGCGTCGCGGCGGCGCTGCCGGCCAGGGGGTTCTTCTCAACCCCAGGCGGCAGGTGCTGCGCCAGAAGGACACCACCAAGACACCAAGACACCAAGAAAGGACGATTCATGAGAGCTCCAGGTCTTAGGTTACATCATCGCCGACGGGGGCGCGGGCTCCTCGGGGGAGCCGGCGTTGCTCAGCGGCACGCGCACCATCACCATGGCCAGCATGGCGACGACCGCCAGGCCGGCCAGGTAAGACGGATTGGCGAAGATTACCGGCGTAGGCACCTCGAGAATCGCGAAAGCGGCCACCACCAGACCCATCAGCCCCTCGCCGGCAATCAGCCCGGAGGCGATCAGGATGCCGGTGTTCTCGACGCGCGTTCGCTGCGCGGGGTTGAGCGCGCGCCGGGCGGCCAGACTGTCGGTGAGCGCGCGGATCATGCCGCCGGTGAAGATGGCGAACGTGGTGGCGAACGGCAGATACATCCCGACGGCGACGAGCATCGGGCTGCGCACCTGTACCATGATCAGGACAATACCCAGGGCGATGCCCGCGCCGACCAGCGGCCAGGCCATGTCGCCGCCGACAATTCCCTCCGCCAGCATGGCCATCAGTCCGGCCTGCGGGGCGGGCAATTGCGGGCTGCCGAAACCGATGCCGCCCTGCTTGATGTTGCCCTCGTGCAGCACCCACAGCGGGAAGTACATCACCAGGCTCGACACCAGCACGGCGATCAACTCGGTGACCTGAATAGTGCGCGGCGTGCCGCCCAGGATGTAACCGACCTTGAAGTCTTGCAGCAGCTCGCCGGCCACCGCGGCGGCGACGCAAACCACCGCGGCCACTCCCAGCACGGCAATCACGCCGGAAGGGCCCGAGACGCCGAGCGAGACCATCAGGACCGCGGCGATGATCAGCGTGGACAGCGTCAGCCCGGAGATGGGGTTGTTGGACGAGCCGATCATACCTACCAGGCTGCCCGAGACGGTCGAGAAAAAGAATCCGGCGATGAGCATGACGACGGCGGCGACGATGGCGCCGAGCAGCAGCCCGGAGAGGTTCACGTAGAGGATCGCCATCGCCACGAAGGCGAGGCCGATCAGCCCGAAGACGCTCTTCGAGCTCATGTAGCGGTCGAGGCGGCCCCCGGCCTCGAGCTGCGCGGCGGGCAGGCGCAGCTCGGCGACCATCCGTCCCAGCCCGACCGTGAGATTCTTGCGCATGCGGAACAGGGTGTAGCCCGCGCCGACCAGCATGCCGCCGACCGCGATGGGCCGCACGATGAAGCGCCACACGGAGTTGGCCAAGCCGTTCCAGGACTCTTCGGCGGCGCCTGCGGGAAGCAGCGTGTTGAGCTGCGGCCCCAAAAAATAGATCAGCATCGGGATCAGCGCGGCCCAGGCCAGCACGCCGCCGGAGAACTGCAGCGCGGCCAGCCTGGGACCGATGATATATCCGACCCCGATGTAGGCGGGGCTGACCGAGGGCGCCTGGGCCAGCGTTACGCCGCCGACGCCCAGCGCCTTGGCGCCCGCGCCGCTGCCGAGGCGCACCTGGCTGCGACCCAGCGTTCCAATGTGGAACAGCCGATGCGCCTCGGTCGCGAACAAGCGGAACACGCCGAGGATGTAGACCAGCGCGCCGAATCCGATGTTGTAGAACAGGAAACGGGCGGCCTGGGCGCCGCGCTGCCCGGCCTTGTGGATCTCGCTGGCGGCCACCGATTCGGGGAAGGGCAGCTCGCGATCTTCGACCATCACGCGCCGCACCAGCGAGATGAACAGCACGCCCAGCACCGAGCCCACCAGCATCAGCGCCGTCGACTTCCAGTAGGCCTCCTGGAAGCTGAAGGAGGCCCAGGAGCGCGAGATCAGAAACGCCGGGATGGTAAAGATGGCGCCGGCGGCGATCGACTCGCCGATGGAGCCGGCCGTCCGCGCGATGTTCTCCTCCAGGATCGAGCCGCGCCAGAAGCGCAGCACGGCCATCGAGATCACCGCCGCCGGGTAGGTGGCGGCGATGGTGACGCCGGCGCGCAGTCCCAGGTAGGCGTTGGCGGCGCCCAGCACCACCGACATGACCAGGCCGATGAGCACCGCGCGCAGCGTGAACTCGGCCATGCTGGTCTTGTCCGGTACATATGGCTGATAGCTGGTTGGCTGCGGTGAGACCATGCGCTTCCTCCCCTGTTCAGGATAATCGCGCTCGCACCTTCTCGCTCAAGGCCTTGCCGTCGACGCGCCGGCCGGCGAGCTTCGCCTGCGCCGCCTTCATCACCACGCCCATCTGTTTGAGCGACGTCACGCCGGTCTCGGCCAGCGCCTCGGCGATCGCCTGGTCGGTCTCGGCCTCGCTCGGGGCGGCCGGCAGGTAGCCCTCGATGACCTGGATCTCGTCCTCTTCCTTATCCGCCAGGTCCGGGCGGTTGCCGCGGCGAAACTGCTCGATGGCCTCGTGGCGCTGCTTGACAAGGGTCGCCAGCACCTGCCAGCAGGCGGTGTCATCGAGCGGCTTCCGGCTCTCGATTTCCTTGTTCTGGAGGGCGGCCTTCATCATGCGGATGACGCCCAGGCGGGTTTCGGCGCGGTCGCGCATGGCCTGTTGAAGGTCCTGTTGCAGCTTCTCTTGAAAGGTCATGGTTTGCCCGCAGCGGGCGAAGCCGCTATTCTAATATGTTTATGCACATCCGCAAGCCGCGGCTTTTCGCGCCCGGGCCAACGCCGCTCCTCCCGGCGGCCGGCCGCGCCATGGCCGGGGCCGACCTCCACCACCGCACCGGGGATTTCCGGCGCGTTTACAAGGACGTCCTGGAGGACCTGAAGTACTTCATGGGGACGGCGAACGACGTGGTGCTGTTCACGGCGTCGGGAACCGGCGCGATGGAGAGCGCCGTGTCGAACTTGTTTCGCCGGGGCGAGCGCGTGCTGTGCGTGCACGCCGGGAAATTCGGCGAGCGCTGGGTCGCGATGGCGCGAGCCTTCGGGCTGGAGGTCGTGGAGGTGAGCGCGCCGTACGGCTCCGTGGTCGCGGCGGAGGACGTGGCCGCGGCGCTGGCCCGCGACCGGGGGATCCGCGGCGTTTTCGCGCAGGCGACCGAAAGCTCGACCGGGGCGGCGCACGACATCGAGGGGATCGCGGCCGCGGCCCGGTCGAGCGACGCGATTCTGGTCGTCGACGCCATCACCGGGCTGGGTACCAGCACGATCGAGATCGACCGGTGGGGACTCGACGTCGTGATCGGCGGATCGCAGAAGGCCCTGATGGTCCCGCCCGGACTGGCGTTTCTGTCGGTCAGCCCGCGGGCGTGGGCGCGGGCCGAGTCGGCGGATCTGCCGCATTACTACTTCGATCTGCGGAAAGAAAAGCGCAGCGCCGATCGCGGCGAAGCTGCCTTCACGCCGGCGACGTCGCTCGTGCTGGGCCTGGCCGAGGCGTTGCGCTACATTCGCGAGATTGGCCGCGAGAACCTGATCGAGAACGCGCAACTGCTGGCGCGGGCGGCGCGGGCGGCCGTGACGCGCCTGGGCCTGGAGCTTTTCGCTCCCGCCTCGCCGGCCGGGGCCTTGACGGCGGTCCGCGCACCGGCGGGGATCGATTCGGGCGCCATCGTCAAGGTGTTCCGCGAGAGGTTCGGGACGGTGGTCGCCAACGGCCAGGGGGAAATGAAGGGACGGATCATCCGCATCGCCCACTTGGGATACTTCGACTTTCCCGACCTGTTTGCGCTGCTCGCGGAGCTGGAGATCATCCTGCGCGGCCTCGGGCTGCCGGTCGAGATGGGCTCCGGCGTAGCGGCCGCCGAGCAAGTCTACGTCGAGGCGGCGGCCGGGCAGCCGGCGCCGGTGGCTCCATGAACATTCTGGTGGCCGAGCCGCTCAGCGGGGCGGCGCTGAAACTTCTGCGGAGCGAGCACGGCTGGCAGGTCATCGAATCGGACCCCAAGGGTTTTCTCGCGCACCTGGGTTCGGCGGACGCGCTGATCGTTCGCGGCGCGGTGAAGGTCACCGGGGCGCTCCTCGGCCAGGCCCCCAAGCTGCGCGTGGTGGGCCGGGCCGGAGTAGGGACTGATAATATTGATCTGCCGGCGGCCACCGAGCGCGGCGTGCTGGTGATGAACACGCCGGGCGGCAACGCCGCTTCGGTGGCCGAGCACACCCTGGCGCTGATGCTGGCCATGGCGCGGTCCATTCCGCAGGCCAGCGCCTCGACGCGCGCCGGCCGCTGGGAGAAAAAAAAGTTCCTGGGCACCGAGCTGCGCGGCAAGACGCTGGGTGTGATCGGTCTGGGCAGCATCGGCGTCGAGGTGGTGAAACGCGCCCGGCCGTTCGGCATGAAGATCGTGGCGCACGATCCGTTTGTCTCCCCGCAGATCGCCGAGGACGAGGGCGTGGAGCTGGTTTCGCTCGCCGAGCTCTACCGCCGCAGCGACTACATCAGCCTGCACGCGTCGCTGACCGCGCAGACCGCCGGCTTGCTGAATGGCGAAGCCTTCGCCCAGATGAAGGAGGGCGTGCGGATCGTCAATTGTTCACGCGGGGAGCTGATCGTGGAAGAGGCGCTGGAGGCGGCCATCGCCGCCGGCCGCGTGGGCGGGGCGGCGCTCGATGTGTTCAACTCCGAACCGCCGCCGCCGAACATGCCGCTGCTGGCGCGCGAGCAGGTGGTGGCGACGCCGCACATCGCCGGGTCGACCGAGGAGGCCCAGGAGATCGTCGGGGTGCGCATCGCCGAGCAAGTGCGCGAGTTTCTAAAAAACGGCGTGGTCATCAACGGGGTGAATGTGCCGGCGGTGAGCGCGGAGGAGTACCGGCGGCTGCGTCCGTACGTGCAGCTCGCGACGCGGCTGGGACGGTTCGTCGCGCAGATCGCCGAGGGCAACCCGCGCGCGGCGCGCGTGGCCTACTCCGGCAAGCTCGCCGACAGCAACACCAACCTGCTGCGGAACGCGGCGCTGGCCGGCATGCTGAACCGATTTTTGTCCGAGGGCGTCAACCTGGTCAACGCCGCGCAGATCGCGGCGCGGCGCGGCTGGCGCATCGACGAGGTGCGGGGCGCGCGCCTGCAATCCGCCGACTCCATCGCCGTGTCGCTCGCGACCGACGCGGGGGAATCGAGCGTCGAGGGGACCGTGCTGATGGATGTCTCGCCGCGGCTGCTGAGCGTCGACGGCATCTACGTCGAGGCGCCGCTCGAAGGCCACCTGGTGTTCATGAAGAACCAGGACGTGCCCGGGGTGATCGGCCGCGTGGGGACGATCCTCGGCGAGAACCGCATCAACATCGCGAACTTTTCCTTGGGACGGCGCGAGAACCGCGCCGCGCCCGGCGAGCCGGCCGAAGCGGTCGCGGTAGTACACATCGACGAGCCGATCCCCGAGCGCGTGCTGGAGCTGCTGCGCGCCGCGCCGGCGGTCAAGTTCGCTTGCGCGGTCGAGCTGGGGTGAGCTTGGGAAGGCCGACGAAGAAAGCCGAGGCCGGTACGCTGAAGCCGGGCAGGATGTCGCGGACTTCCAGCGCCTCTTCGCCGCTGAGCTCCCGCACGCCGCCCGTCGTGTAGATTTGGATCATCCGCAGGTCGGGATAGGCCACCACGACGGCCCGGCATCCATACTGAAGATACAGCTTAACCTTGGTGCGCAGGAAGGCGGCGGTTTCGGAAGAAACAACCTCAATGGCGATGTCCGGGCAGATCTGGATGGCGCCGGTATTATCCTCGTGTAGCCGGCCTTCCAGGATGACGCTGACGTCCGGCTGGGGCGCGTCGTGCGGTCCGAGCCTGTAGCCGGTCTCGGTCCAAACCGATCCGATCGGGTTCCGGTGGAAGTAGACCGCCAGCTGCTGGGTGAAGTTCATTTTTGCCGTCTCGTGCGGCTGCCCGGCTCGGGCCATAGTGATTACCTCTCCTCCGATAAGTTCCTGGCGGAAGGCGGGGTCTTCCGGCAGCCCGAGGAACTGCTCGACCGTGACGGGCGCAGCGGCGGCGCTCATGTCTCTATCTTATCACTGGCGCGCGGCCTGCTCCACAGCGCGCATTACCCGCAGGGTGTTGCCTCCGAGAATCTTCTCAACCTCGGCGTCGGAGAAGCCGCGTTCCATCAAGCCGCGGACCAGGTCGGGGATCTTCGAGATGTCCTCCATGCCTTCCGGGAGCATCTCGTTGGAGCCGTCGAAGTCGCTGCCCAGGCCGACGTGGTCGACGCCGGCGATCTTCACGGCGTGGACGAAGTGGTCGAGCAGGCGGCTGAGCGGCACGCGGCCGAGGCGGGCGACGCGCTCGGCCTGCATCTTGCGCAGCTCGGCGTCGCGGCGGCCGGGCTGCGCGGCGTAGTGCTTGTCGATCTCCGCCTCCTTGGCCCGCTCGGCGGGCGACGTGGCGGAGCGATCCCGGTAGGCGTCGTCCAGATATGGGTTGTAGTAGTTAATATGGACGACCCCGCCCTTCTTGGCCAGGGCGCGGAGCATCTCGTCGCTGAGATTGCGCGGGTGGTTCGAGAACACGCGGCAGGAGGAGTGGGAAGCGATCGGCGGCGCCGCCGACGCTTCGAGGGCGTCCCAGAACGTCTTCTCCGCCGTGTGCGAGATGTCGACCATCATGCCGAGCCGGTTCATCTCGCGGACGATTTCGCGCCCCAGATCCGTCAGGCCATTGTGCTTGGCCGGCTGGCCCGAGGAGTCCGCCCACGGCGTGTGCGTGAAGTGTGTCAGCGTCATGTAGCGCGCGCCGAGATCGAAGAAGGACCGCAAGACGGCGAGGCTCGAGTCGATGATGTGGCCGCCCTCCAGGCCGACGAGAACCGCGACGCGGCCCTGCTTCTTCGCGGCCAGGATCTGATCGGCCGTCGCGGCCATCACCAGATCCTTAGGGTGGCGCGCCACCTCGCGTCGCACCGCGTCGACCTCCTCGAGCCCACGCCGGATCGACTCGATCCCGCTCAAGCGGCGCGAGTTGGGGCACGAAGCAAGGAACAGACCCGAGACGAATCCGCGGCGCAGGCGCGGGATGTCGACCTGGCCGTAGTCGTGCGACTCGGCCAGGTTGTAGCCCTCGTTGAGGATCATCTGTGTCGTGTCGCAATGCAGGTCGATGACGATGGCGCGCGCCAGCAGCCGGTCGACGCGCGCCGCATCCACCGGCGTTTGCGCGGCGGCGCCCGCTGCAGCCAACAGCAGCCCCAGGATTCGCAGTGGCATAATGAAGGTCACATTGTAGCGGAAGGCAGCCACGATATGGCGAAGCATCGCGTAGCGGTGATCGGGCGGACGGGCAAGGGCAACTACGGCCACGGCCTGGATGTGGTGTGGAAGGAGTTTGCGAGCAAGATCGAGATCGTCGCCGTGGCCGACGAGAGCGAGGCGGGCGGCAAAGCGGCGGCGGCGCGGACGGGCGCGCCGGCCGTCTACACCGATTACCACAAGATGCTGCGCGACGAGCGGCCGCAGATCGTCAGCGTGGCGCCGCGGTGGCTCGACGCGCATCACGACATGGCGATCGCCTGCGCCGAAGCGGGCGCTTCGATTTTCCTCGAGAAGCCCATGGCGCGGTCGCTCGAGGAGGCCGACCGCATGGTGGCGGCTTGCGAGCGCTCTCACGTCAAGCTGGCCATCGCCCACCAGATGCGGCTGTCCCCGATCGTGCTCGATGTTCGCGAACGGATCCGGCGCGGCGAGATCGGCCAGGTACTCGAAATGCGCGCCCGTGGCAAGGAGGATGCGCGGGCCGGCGGCGAGGACCTGATGGTTCTCGGAACACACGTGTTCGACCTGATGCGTCTGTTCGCCGGAGACCCGCAGTGGTGTTTCGGCCACGTCGCCGCGCAAGGCCACGAGATGAGCGCAGGCGACGTCCGCGACGGCGCCGAGGGAATCGGACCGCTGGCGGGCGATCGCCTGGCCGCGCTTTACACCTTCCCGGGTAACGTGTACGGGTACTTCGCTTCGCAGCTCAACGATGACAAAAGCGGCCTGCGGTGGGGGATCGACTTCTACGGCAGCCGCGGAATCTTGCAACTGCGCGCCGGCATGGACCCGGCGGTGTTTCGTCTGGCTTCCAACACCTGGACCGCCGACAAAGCGCCGTGGCAACCCGTGCCGCCCCCGCCCGGCTCGGCGACGGGCCAGCAAGCGGCCAACGCCCGCTTGGTTGCGGACTTGATCGAGGCCATCGAGCAGGACCGGCAGCCGCGCTCGAGCGGTTACGACGGCCGCTGGGCGCTCGAGATGATCCTGGCGGTCTACCGCTCGCAGCGAACCGGCGGTCGCGTGAAGCTGCCGCTCGAGGACCGGCGGCATCCGCTCGTCGTCTGACGGCCGCTCAGACGGGGCAGGGAAGACCCTGTCGCGGGCCTGCGGCCGGGGCCGTCGCGGGACACGGCCCGGGCGCGAAGAGGCGTTTGGAGCGTGCCAGCAGGATCACGCCGGTCGCGCCGCGCTCGACGAGGCAGCGGGGGCAGCTCAAATACCAGAAGTACATAGAGTCGATCGGTCCGGCCCCGGCCCGGCGCAGGTCGCGATAGAATCCGGGCATGGCGCGCAGGGCGGCGTCGAAGCCCGGTTTCGACACCACGCGGGAGTAGAACAGATTCTGGAACGTCAGGCCCGAGCCTTCGACCGACAGCAGGATCTCGCCCGAGAACCAGCCGTCGCGGTGCAGCACCAGCGGCGAGCCGATCGGGCGGCAGCGAATCCCGTCGATGCGAGACTGGAGGCTCGACAGATCCCGGTGGAGGCGGTGCGGGATGTGCAGAAACAGGGGCGTGGGTTGCGCGAGGAAGGAGTGGCCGATCAGGGTGACCTCGCGGTCGCGCCACTCGTCGAGGTCAATCGTTGAGCACTGGCAATCTCCGTCCGGCACGATTCGATTATAGCCCAGGTGAGGCGCGGCAGTGGCGGTGGCTGGCGCTGGCGCTGGTGGCGGCGGCGGCCGTCTTGGCGATCCATCGAGAGACCTATTGGCGGCCCTTCGATCACGCCATCCAGGAATCGAACGTCTCCATGCACGCCTACGGGTTTGCCGCGGCCAGCGTGGCGGACCTCTGGCCCAACCCGATTGTGGCGCGGCACGTCGACGTCGCCGCCAGCCGGATCGTGCCGTACCCGCACTGGCCGAACGGATTTTTTCTGTTGCTCGAAGCCGTGCTGCGAATTTTCGGTCGCACCGAGATGGTCGGCCGCTGGTTCGCGCTGCTGCTAACGGTGGGCGGCTTTGCGCTGGTCGCGGTTTCTGTGCGGCGCGACGCGCGGCTCGTGTATTTCAGCATGCCGCTTCTCTTGATGACCGCGGCGGCGCGCGATTCGGCGTCCTTCGTGTTTCTCGATGCGGCGCTCTACTTTTCGATCGGGTTGCTGTTGTTTCTCTCCGGCCGCGGCGCCGGCGTTTTCCGGATGGCGCTCGTGCTCACGCTGTTCCTCAACCACCTCGTGGCGCCCTACGCGGCCGCGATCGTATTGCTGCGCTGGGGGGAGAGCCGGTCCCTGCGCGCGATGCTCGCGGATGCGGCGGCGCTCGGGGCGGCGAGCGCGGCGGTCCTCGTCGGTTTGGCGCTGGGGGCCGGCAACTTCGACGCGGGGGCCACCGAGTTGAGCAACATCTTCCGCCTGAACGCAACGGCCCATTTCGACGCCTGGCGCAACGCGTTGCTGGAGGATCTGCTGGCATCGTTGAACCTGGGAAGCGCGACCGCGCTGCTGGTGGCGGCGGCGTGGCTCGGGGCCGTGGTGACGCGCCAATGGCGCGTCGCGATCCTGCTGCCGTCCTTTGTGCTCTTCAGCCGGCTGCTTCCTGGGTATGTCTCATACCATCACTTCACCCGGCTGCCGCTGGTGTTTTTCGCGCTCGTTACGCTGCTGGCGGCGGTTGAAGCCATGCTGGAGCAACTCGGACGGCGATGGCTGCTCGGAGCCGGGAGCGCCGGCGTGGCCTTGGCGCTGGCTGTTCGGCTGGCCGGCGGAACCCGGCAGTACAACGTCGATCCGGATCTCCAGCGCCGCCGCGGCGTGCTGATTGAGATCGTGAGCAACCCGGCGCACGCGACGGCGTTACAGACCTGCAATGCCTTCATCCTGGCCCGCGACAACCACCAGTTCGACCCGCGAGTCCCGATCGCCCAGTTTTTCTTTGGGCCGCGAGTCGTCGCGCGGGCGCAGCGTGGCGAGCCCGTCCGCACTTGTGCGGTCGACATGGCCGAGGGAAAATTGCACGGGCCGCTCGAGCCGGCGGAGATCGAGCGCTGGAAGCATCGGCGGCATTGACGTACCATATCGGGGGGGAGTCATGACCACCACACGGCGCCGCTTCATCGGGCAGGGATTTACCACGGCCGGGTTTCTGGGAGCGCAGGCGCCGACGGCGAGGGTCGTCGACAATCCCAAGGGCGGTTTTCGTTTTTTGCGCGGGCTCGCGCCGTTTTCTTCCGGGGCGGCCGCCCTGGGCGGGTTCGAAGTGGTCCACGTGATATTCTCGCCGGCGCCGCCGTACCGGCGCGGGTTCGAGCTGATGGACGGCCACTTGAAGGAAGAAAAGAGGCCGCCGCAGGCGCTGTGCGGCGTCGAGCTGCGCTCGCCCAAACCGTTCACCTTCGAAGGATTTGGCCAGTTCAACCAGGGCTATGTCGAGGAGCTCAAGCGACGCAGTCTGATCCTCGACGGCATGAACCCGGTGGCGCGCACCAACGTCGCGCCGGAGATGAATCCTCCGGCGGAAGTTTTGATGTACGGCTTCAGTTACACGGCGCCCGCCCGTCGCGCCGGGCCAAGTTTCGTTCTCGCCGGGGCCGGCGAAGTGAAGGGGGACCAGCTCGCGCCTGAGGCGATCGTGCGCCGCGGCGACACCTCCGCTGCCGGGCTGCGTGACAAAGCGGCATTCGTCCTGGGCCTGCTCGAGGAGCGGCTGCGCGAGTTGGGCGCCGGCTGGGGACAGGTTACGACGGTCGGAGTCTACACGGTCCACGACCTCTTCCCTCTGATTCAGAAGACCCTGCTGCCGCGTCTCGGCGCGGCCGCGGCGCACGGCCTGCGTTGGTATTACGCGCGGCCGCCGATCCAGGAGCTGGAGTTCGAGATGGATGCGCGCGGCTGCCCGCGAGAGCTGGTGATTTCCGCCTAAGCGAAGAAAAAGCGAACGAGTTAACAGAAGTTAACTATTGACACCGGCCCGCCGTAAGGGTATCCTCCGCCTCAGGTGAGTCTTTCCTTGAGGAGGGAAACCCATGGTACACGCTAGGGGTGTCTTCGGAATCCTGCTCGCTTGCATACTTTTGATACCAGCCGGACTGCTGGCTCAAACATCCACAACCGCGACAGTGGTCGGCACGGTAACCGATCCCACCGGCGCGTTGGTCGCCGGCGCCACGGTCGAGCTGACCGACAAATCGACCAACCAGGTCCGCAGCTCCGTCACCAACGACGTCGGCCAGTACACGGTGACCAGCCTGCTGCCGGGCACCTACCGCATGGTCGTGTCGATGACCGGCTTCCGCCAGGCGGTGTTCTCCGATCTCTCGTTTGACGTCACCAAGTCCTACAACATCCCCGTCAAGCTCGAGGTAGGCGCCGTGAGCGAAACCGTTTCGGTGACGGCGTCGGGCGCCACCCAGCTTCAGACGCTGGACGCGACGGTCGGCTCGATCATCGACGGCGAAGCCCTCCTGCGGCTGCCGGCGATCAATCGCAGTGCCGTGGCGCTGCTGACGGTTCAGCCAATGGTGCAGCCCAGCCGCGGCGTAGGCACGCTCGGCGGCGGCCAGGTGGCCGGCTCGCGAAGCGACCAGAACACCTTTATGCTGGACGGCACCGACGGCACCGATTTGACCGCCGGCACTGGCACGTACTTTTCCGGCGCGGTCGACTCCGGGGCCCCGACACCTTTTATCCCGGTGCCGCTCGACAGCCTCGAAGAGTTCCGTGTCTCGACGACCAACCCCAACGCCACCTTCGGGCGCTCCGCGGGCGGCCAAGTCAGCCTGATCACCCGGCGCGGCTCTAACGCCCTTCACGGCGCCGCCTATCTCTATCACCAGAACGACAACCTGAATGCGAACCAGTGGGACTTCAACCGCCTGGGGATCCGCAAGCCCGAGCTGAAAGACAATCGCTTCGGCGTCTCGCTCGGTGGACCCATCGTCAAGGACAAGACGTTCCTGTTCGGCCACTACGAGGGCCGCCGCTTCCCGCGCAGCGTCCTGGTGACCAAGACGGTTCCGACCGCGACCATGAAGCAGGGGATCCTGCGGTTTCGCGACGCGTCCGGGAATGCCAACAGCTTCAACGTGCGCGACTTTGACCCCCGCGGCATTGGCATCAGCCCGGTGGTGCAGAGCTTGTGGAACCGTTTGCCGACGGGCAACAACGACGCTATCGGCGACGGCCTGAACACCGTCGGCTTCACGGGCCCCGCCGTGGCGCCGCTGCGCATGGATTTCGGTGTGGCCCGCTTCGACCACCAGTTCACTCCCAACTGGCGTTTCTACACCACCTACCGCTACGCCAAGCAGATCGTCGCCGACACCACCCAGGTGGATCTGGGCGGTTTCACGCCCGGCGCTACGGCCGGCGTGTACCAGGCGACTGGCTCGACTCCGGTGGAGCCGCGCTTCTTCAGCTCGCAGTTGCTGGGCACCATCACGCCCAACCTCATCAACGAGCTGAACCTGGGCTACACGCGCAATTTCTGGGCTTACCGGCGCGTGAATCCGTTTCCGCAGGTCACCGGCACCGCCGCCGGGCTGCTGGTTGGTTTCTCCCAGGGCCTGCATTCGGGCGTGGACTTCGACACCCAGAACGGCCGCAGCCGCATCTGGCGCGACCAGACCTACTACCTGAGCAACAACCTCACCTGGATCAAGGGCAAGCACTCGGTGCAATTCGGCGGCGCGCTGCGCTTCATGCCCTTCTTCCACGAGCGCGACGACAAGGTCATCGGCTCGCTGACCTACCTGGTCTACGAGTTGAACGCGTCGACGTTCGCCAGCGTCCCGGCCACCTACCGGCCTTCTTCGGTAGTGGCCGCCGACGTGGCGCGGTGGAACGATCTCTATGCCGCCTCCCTGGGCATGGTTGACAAGTTGGGATTGGTTGTCACTCGTGACACCAACCTTAACGACCAGGCGCCGGGAACCCCCATGCGGGTCTACGGCAAGTTCAACAACTACGAGTTCTACGGCCAGGACATCTGGCGCGTTAGCCAGGCGCTCACCATCACGGCCGGCATGACCTTCGGCATCTCGACGCCCCCGACCGACAACAACGGCTTCCAGACCCTGCTCATCGACACCGCGAGCGGGGAAAAGCTGACCAGCGAGAACATCATCGCTCGGCGCCGCACGGCGGCCAACGAAGGCCGCACCTACAACCCGCAGATCGGCTACCTGCCGATCCGCAACTCTAACAGCAAGTACATTTACGACATCGACTGGAACAATATCGGCCCGCGCCTCTCGGTGGCGTGGAACCCCAACAAGAGCGAAGGAATCCTGGGCAAGCTGTTCGGCCCGGGCAAGACTGTTATTCGCGCCGGCTACGGCGTCACCTTCGACCGCGTGAACGGCGTCGGCGTGGTGATGCTGCCCATCCTGGGCGTGGGCTTCTCGCAGACCCGGAGCTGCCTGGGACCGCGTCGTGACGGAAGCTGCGGCAGCTCGAGCGATCCGACCAACGCCTGGCGCCTGGGCGCGGACGGCTCGACCGCCCCGCTGCCGGCGCTGCCCCGCGCCACCTCCCCGGTCATTCCGGGCATCGACGGCGAGACGCTGTCGTTCTCGATCGATCCCGACTACAAGGTCGGACGCTCGCAGAGCATCAACCTGACCGTGCAGCGCGAGTTGCCCAAGCGCTTCATCCTGGAGCTGGGCTACGCCGGCCGTTACTCCAACAACCTGCCGGTGAACAAGCAGATCAACTCCGCTCCGTACATGTTCAAGGATTCGGCCTCGAGCCAGACCTTCGCCCAAGCCTTCGACGCCGTGGCCACCCAACTGCGCGGCGGCGTGACGGGCGCGAACGTGACGCCGCAATCGTGGTTCGAGAACCAGCTCCGCGGCGTGGCCGCCTGCGGCTCCTCCTGCACGCAGTGGCTGGCCGGCCGCAACAACGCCGACTTCCAGCAGGGCCGTGTGAACAACCTGTTCAACTTCATGAACACGGTGCGTCCCGGCGGTCCGTTCTACAACCGGCAGGTCTTCGACCTGTTCGTCCGCGACGGCGCTTCCCTCGCCAACTACAACGCCGGCTTCCTAACCCTGAGCCGCCGCTTCGCCCAGGGCCTCTCATTCACCGCCAACTACACCCTGTCGCGCACGCTCGACCAGTACGGGCTCAACCAGGAGAACATCAACGTCGCTGCCACCGCGTTCGATCTGAACGTGGACTACGGCCCGACGCTGTGGGATCGAACCCATGTGCTGAACCTGAGCGGCTTCTACGAGCTGCCCTTCGGACAGGGCAAGCCCGTGGCCGTCACCGGCCCGGCGAACAAGATCGTCGGGGGCTGGTATGTGAGCGGGATCTTCATCGCCAACAGCGGCCTGCCGCTGACCGTGACCCAGCACTCCCAGGTTTTCGGCGGGTCCCAGGCGTTCGGCAGCAGCGGGCCGGGCGTCTACCCGCGCGACCCCTCCACCACCTACTCAAACTCGGTAGCGAACAACGTGCGCGGCTCCGGCGGCGTCGGCGTCAACAGCGACCCGGCCCGCCGCGGCACCGGTCTCAACCTGTTCGGTGATCCGCAGGCCGTCTACAACACCTTCCGGCCGCTCCTGCTCAGTCAGGACGGGCGGCACGGCCGCGGCATCCTGCGCGGTCTTCCCCGCTGGAACATCGACTTGTCGATCGGCAAGAAGACGCGCATCAACGAACGGATACAGGCGGTCTTCACCTTCGACATGATCAATGCCCTGAATCGCGTTGAGTTTGGGGACCCGGCTACGAACTACCAGGCGCCGGCGTCGTTCGGCGTGCTCAACAGCCAGTTTGCGGGGCCCCGCGCGATCCAGATGGGGCTGCGCATCGAGTTTTAGGCCAGGCGTTTTTTCCGGCGGCGTGATTTCGCGGGCGGCCGCGAAGTCACGCCGCTTTTTTTGTTACACTGGAAGCCGGAGCCGATCATGAGTCTGGCGGAGCGCGTCGCGCTGCACGATCAGTGGCTCCGCTCCATCGAAAGCAACCTGGAGCGGATCACCGAACAGCAGGCCCGCACCGCAGCCAATCTGGCACGTACCGACGCCAATCTGGCGCGTACCGACGCCAACGTCAACAAGCTGGTGGAGTTGCAGGCGGTGGTACTGGAAAGAATAGGGGCGGCGCACGCGAGGCTGGAGGACGAAGTGCGCCGCCTCGCCGAAGAGGTCCGGCAGGTCATCCGCGCCCTGCGCGACGGGCGCCCGCAGCAGAACTAACGCTCACCGCAGCGGCCGCACGCTGATCTCGCGGGACGTTTGGGCCGCGGCTGATCCAGATGGGGCTGCGCGTCGAGTTCTAAGCGCTCTTCCGTTTTTTTGGTTACACTGGAAGCCGAGGCCGATCATGAGTCTGGAGGAACGCGTCGCGCTGCATGACCAGTGGCTCCGCTCCACCGAAAGCAACCTGGAACGCATTACTGAGAACGTGGCCGAGCTTTCGGAGCGGCAGACCCGGACGGAAGCCAACGTCAACAAGCTGGTGGAGTTGCAGGCGGTGGTGCTTGAAAGAATGGGGGCGGCGCATGAAGCCCAGGCGCGGAAGCATCAGGAACTGGAGGACGAAATGCGCCGCCTCTCCGAAGAGGTCCGGGCCTTCATCCGCGCTCTGCGCGACGGGCGCTCGCAGCAGAACTAACCGATCATTCACCGCAGTGGCCGCACGCTGATCTCGCGAAACAGCACCGTCGACCGGGCGTCGTGGTTCTGGATGCCGACATAGCCCGCCTCCGGCCGCGCCCCGCGCATCGGCTCGTACCAGCGCTGGCGCTCGGGAACGGCGTCCGACGTGCTGAAGTCCGTTACCTTCACACCGTTCACCATCACCACCGTGCGCGGGCCGTCGAGCGTGATTTCCATGGTCGTCCAACCGTCGGCCGTCGGCGCGGGCTTGGCCAGCGCCTTGTTCATCGAGTAAATGACGCCGGTGCGGTGGTAGTCGTCGCCGGCCTCTTCGATCTGGACCTCGTAACCGTTGTGAACCGCGTACCAGGGATCCCGCGGGGGGTCCGGGATGCGAATAAACACCCCCGAGTTGCCGCGTGGGCCGTTGGTGCGGAAGACGACGCGAATCACCGCGTCGCCGAACTTTTCTTTCGTGTACCACAACAGCCCCATGCCGCCTTCGGTCTTGAGCAACCCGTTCTCGACCGAGAAACAGCCCGGCCCCGCGTGCTCCCAGCCGTCGAGGACGCGGCCGTTGAAAAGCTGCCGCGGCGCCATCTGACTCAGCGCCGGAGCGAAGAGCAGCAGGCCGGCCAGACCAATCACCAAATCGCCAAATCGCCAAATCACCAAATGCCCTCAGTAGCCCTTGTCCTTGTCGACCACATTGAGCAGCGGCAGACCCTTAGTGTAGCGCCTCACATTCTCGCAGAACCAAGCGATCAGCCGCTTCTGCCGGTCCGGGCTCCAGCCCGAGGTGTGCATCGTCATCACCACGTTGGGGCAGTCGAAGATGGGATGCTCGGGCGGCGGCGGCTCCTGCGGAAACACGTCGAGGCCCGCGCCGGCGATCCAGCCTTCCTGCAGCGCCTTGACCAGCGCCATATCGTCGATGAGCTTCCCGCGCGAGAGCGCCAGGAAGTAGGCGGTTTTCTTCATGGCGCGAAAGACGGCCTCGTTGAACATGCGCTCCGTGAGCGGGCTCAGCGGGGCGGCGGCCACCAGCACGTCAGCCTGCGCGGCCATCTCCATCAGCCACTCCGGCTCGCGCAGCTCCGCGACAAACGGCGGCCTGGGGATCGGTTTCGGATCCACCGCCAGAATCTTCATGTCGAACCCGTAGTACGCCCGCCGGGCCAGCGCCTGCCCGATGCCGCCGAAACCAATGATGCCCATGGTTCGCCCGCTGATCTCGGCGTGGTGGTCGCTCTTGGCGTTTCCTTGCGGCTTCCATTCCCGCGCCAGGAATTGCGGCATGTACCAGCGATTGATGCCGCGCGCCAGCGAGATCAACATCCCGATTGCCGTTTCTGAGATGGCCGGCGCGAAAGTACCGGCGAAGTTCGTCAGCACCGCCGGGTGATGTCTCATGATCTGGGCGAGGCTCTCCACCCCGGCCGCGCCGCCCTGCACCCACTTCAGCTTGCTCGCCCGCGCCAGGATCTCCCCGTCGACGCTGCCGTAGATGACCTCCGCGCCGGCGGCCTTATCCAGCAGCTCGCCGCGGTTTTTGCAAAGGACCAGTTCCACCCCGGCGGCCTCGATCTGCCCGGCTTCCTCAGGAGTAAAAGCGTAGTCAGTGACGATGCGCACAGCGAAATGGTTTTCTTGGCGACTTGGCGTCTTGGCGGTTAAGCTGTTTCAGCCCCACAGCTCATGGATCGGCCCGTAGCGGCCCTCCCGGGCGTACGGCACGTACTCGAAGCCCCGCCCGAACGGGTCGTCATAGCGGATCTTAGTCCAATCAATACCCAAGCCCGACAGAACCGTGGCTTCCACGTCCTCCGGCGTGACGTCGCGATTGCCGGACCACCCGGGATCGGCCGTGAAGCGGCCCTCGGCGTCGGTCGAGCCGATGGCCCGGCCGCCGCGTACGCCGCCGCCGGCGAACAGCGCAAACTGCTGCAAGTAGTGATCGCGGCCCCCGTCGCCGGTGAGCGGGCCGACCGTGCGCCCGAACTCGCCCTGGGCGACCACCAGCGTCTCGTTCAGCAATCCGCTCGACTTCAGATCCGCCAGCAGCTCCGAGAGGCCGTTGTCGAGCTGCCGGCTCAGGCCGTAGAGGCTGGCCGGGTCGTTGGCGTCGTAGATGTCCTGGTGATGGTCCCAGCCGCCGAAGGTGACCTGGATATAGCGAGTACCCTGGTTGGCGGCCAGCACCTGCTTGGCGACCAGGCAGGCGTTGCCGAAGCCGGTGTTGCCGTAGCGCTGGCTGTCGGCGGTGGTAAAGCTGAACGCCGAGGCCACCGCCGGATTGTCGATCATGGCGCGCGCGGCGCTGTAGAAAGCGTCCATGTCCTCGACCGGACGCCCCAGCGGCGAGCGCACGCGCAGCGGGTCGTCGAGCAGGTGCAGCAGGTTGAAGCGCTCGTTGAACACTACCGGGCCGCCGGCGGCCGTGGAGCTGGTGTTGCGCAGGCCGGTCGCGGCCGGCTCCGCCTTGAAGGGCGCGTACCTGGCGCCGAAGTAGCCCGCCCCGACGGCGGCGCCGGAGTTCAGCGCCAGAAACGTCGGAAAGATCTGCGAGGGCAGCCGCTCGGCCTCTTTCTCGATGGCCACGATGCTGCCGATGTTGGGGGACACCGGCCCCAGCGCGCTCGTCGGATTGCGCCCGATCTGCACCCAGGTCTGAGCAAGACCGTGCACGGCCGCCCAGGCGCGCATCGAGCGCACGATGGCGACCTCGCCCATGCGGTCCTTCATCTTGGGCAGCAGGCCGGTCGGGAACAGGCCGATCCCGGGGATGGTTTCCGGCGCGAAGTTCGACGGCGTCACGCCGACGACTTGCTTGTAATCGAACAAGTCGACGTGGCTGGGCGCCCCGGCGAGCAGAATGAAGATGCAGTTCTTGGCTTTGTTCTGCGGCGTGACGGCGGCCTGCGAAACGGTGTCGCCGAGCAGCGTCGCGGGGCTCTCCAGAAAGAAGCCGCTGAGGCCGGCGCCGGCCAACTGGAAGAATCGCCGCCGCGTCCAGTGCGGCCGCTCGAAAAACAGGGGCGAGTGAGCGTGGGGCCACCTCGCCGAGGCCTTGTTGAATTTTTCTTGGGCGTTCATAGCTGGCGCCTCTCAGTAGTTAAAGATGAAGTCCACTTTGTTGTAGAGCGACCACAGCAGATTCTGCGCGTTGGCCGTGCGCTGGGCGGCGCCGCCGCTGCGCAGCCGCTCGAGCGCCGTCGCCAGCTCCGTCTCCGCCGGATACCGCGACAGGACGTTCACCCACAGGTTCTGCACGAGCTGGTCATCCGGAAGACCGAGGCTGCGGCCGAGCAAGCCGGTCGCCGGCGTCGACCGCGCGCGCGTCAGCACGAAGGGATCGTTCATCAAATCGAGCGCCTGGGTCAGCGTGGTCTCGCGGCTGCGGACCTCGTCGTCGCGATTGCCCCGCAGGAAGCTGTTGAGGAACAGATTGACGGGGTTGACCCGCGCCCCTGGCATGTTCACCACATCGGGAAACTGCATGGCCCGCTCCACGGTCCCGATACCTTGGATGTTGTAGGTGGCCGGGATGCCGCTGGCCTGCACCAGCGCGTCGTGGATCTCCTCGCCGTCCATCCGGCGCACCAGTTTGCGCGCGTAGTACTTGTCCCAGGTTGGATTCCAGGTTCCTTCATAGCGCGAGGAAAGCTGGTAAGCGCGCGAGTTTGTGATCTGGCGCATCAGCGCTTTCAGGTCGTAGCGCGCGTCGACGAAATCCTGGGCGAGTCTCTGAAGCAACTGCGGATTGGACGGCTGGAGCGTCCAGGGTTCCGGCGGCGGGTTGCTGGGGTCGAGCCGCATCGGATCGAACTGGTCGGGCGGCTCGACAATCCCGAGCCCGAAGAACTGCTTCCAGACGTAATTGACCGCCGCGCGGGCGAACTGAAAATCGGAGGTGATCTCGCGGCCCAGGGCGACGCGGTAGGGCTCGCCGGACGCCGGCCCGCGCCCGCTGAACGGATAGACGGGCGGCACGCGGTTGCTCTCGCCCGGCCGCGGCAGCCGCTCGGGGCGATTGCCGGTCGTGGTGTTCAGCGTGTAGTCGTTGATGGCGCGGCCCGCGTTATTCAACACCGACCAGTAGTAGGGTTGAGGCTGCCCGGGCGTCACCGCCACGCGGGCGAGCTGCGTGCGCGCGAAGAACCCGGCCAGACCCCAGGCCTGGCGGCGCGTGGCTTGAGCGCCCCACACGCTCAGCGTGTCGAGGTGGCGGCGGCCGTCGTGGCAGAGGACGCAGTCCATGTGCGCCATCCCCAGGAACATGGTCGCCGTATCCCGGGCCTGGGCGTCGAAGGTGTCCTGCTGCGGCCCGCCGGTCATGAACCCGCCCACCGCGAAGTTCAGCTCACCTTGCGTGTAGCTGTTGCCGCCGGTGGCGCCGATCAGCTCGCGCGCCATCTGGTCGTAGGGCTTGTTCTGCTCGAGCGACGACTTAATGTATTGGTAGAAGGCGTTGCGGCCGTCCGGGTAGCGCTGGACATTGGTGGTCCTCTTGACGGCGGTGTTTTCGAGCACGTCGCCGAAGAACATCGTCCACTTGTCGGCCCACTGCGGCGAGGCCAGCAGACGCTCCACCGCCGCCGCGCGCTTGTTGATCGACGGGTCGGCCAGAAACGAGTTCAGCTCCGGAACCGTGGGGATGCGGCCGGTCAGATCGAGCGTCACACGGCGGAGGAATTCCTGGTCGGTCGTGAGCCCCGCCGGCGTGACGCCGTTGAGCTGCATCGCGGCGAAAAGAATCTCGTCGATGCCCGCGAGCTGCGCCGCCGACCGCAGCGCCCCGGTGCGGCTGCGCGGCGGCAGGGGCGGCAACTGGTTCGACACTTGCTCGGTCGCCGCCGACAGCGCCGCCGCTTCGCGCGCCGCCGCGATCAGGCCGCTCTTCAGGAATCGCTCGCGCTTCGGCCCGAAATAGACGCAGTCGGCGTGCTGCACGTGGAGCTCGCGGGCCTCGCGCTCGGCGGGCTCCTGCCCGACTACCCACGGGGCCAGCCCGCAGGCGGCGATCCCTCCCGTCAGCAGCCACTTCCCGGTCGTCGACAATCTCATAGAGGTCGTCTCACCCTTCTATTGTGCAGTAAACACCAGGCGGACCGACAAAGTTTCGTTTCGTAGTACCTCGGTTTCGCCCCCTGCCCAGGCTTTTCTCCAAGCCTTGCGCTAAGGTAAAGGGCTGGCTTGTAGGGGGTCCTATGCACACCCTCAGCGGCAAATGCCGCTCCTTTATCTTGTCGGCCGCGGCGGCCGGTTTCTGGGGCATCTTCTTGCTCTCCGGGCAGACCGACGGGTTCATTTCGCTCAGCCCCAAGAGAGACGTCACCGAGCACTGGATCGTCGAAGGGACGCCGCCCGAGACCTGGTCGGTGCGCGACGGAGTGATCCTGTGCGCCGGGAAGCCGAACGGCTTCCTGCGTAGCAAGAAGACCTACAAGAACTTCATCTTTCGCGCCGAGTGGCGCTTCCGCAAGGAAGGCTGGACGGCGGCGCCGCCCGAGTATCCCAACGCCGGATTCTTCATCCACGCCCGCGAGATCCAGGACCGCTGGCCGGTCTCGCTCGAGGTGCAGGGCCATTACGGCGAGGCCGGAAGCCTGTTCGGCGTTCGCGGCGGCAAAATCACCGGCGCCAGACGCGGCCCGTTCGTCCAGGACCGCGTTCCGTTCGGCGAATGGGACCGCTACGAGATCACCTCCAAGGACGGCCGCGTCACGGTCGTCCTCAACGGAAAACTGGTCAACGAAGGCTGGGACGCCTTCCCGGGCGAAGGCAGTATCTGCTTGCAGTCGGAGGGGTGGGAAGTTCACTACCGAAATCTTGAGGTCCGGGAGCTGCCCTAGCTCCGGTCGCGCCGCTTCCCAGCGGCCTCCGTCGCCTCGGGCTGTCTTCACCGCGCGAAGCGCGGCTCCAAACGATGCCCGGCGCAGCCGCACTCCGCGAACTTTTGACTTTTGACTCGCCTTTGCTTTACCCGGCGACCTCTTCCCATCGGACGGTCCGCCCCTCGTAGAACGCCGTTCGCCCCAGCAACGCGGTGAGCGCCGCCAGCCGCGCCACTTCGACGTCCGCGAACGGTTTCTTGTTGTTGCGGATGCAGTCGAGGAACCCCTGGATGGCCTGCAAATCGAGGTCGTCCTTGCCGTCGAGCGAGACCGCATAGACCGGCTCGCGCGTCCCGGGCGCGTAGAACTTACCCGTACCCAGCTCGACCGACAGGGTGGCCCCGTGCACCTGCTCGCTGCGCCCCCCGCCGACCATCTGGTGCGTGTAATCGGCCTGGCTGTAGGTGACGTGAACTCCGCCGGGATACTCCCAGGTGACTATGTAGTGATCCGTCACGCTGCGCCCCGGCGGCTGGCCGGCGAACAGGTTGCAGCCACCCATGCCGCAGGCCCGCAGCGGCGGCGCCCCGTTCACCCAGTTGAACACGTCGATCTCGTGGACGGCGTTCTCGACGATGATGTCGCCGCACTGCTCGCGGTCGTAATACCACTCCTTGCCGGGGCGAACGGTGACCGTGCGCGTGCTGTGGTGGCGCTGGGCGCGGATGAACAGGAGCTTGCCGATGAAGCCATCGTGAATCTTCGCGACCGCCTCCCGGTAGACCTTGCTGTAGCGAAGCTGCTGGCCGATTTGAAAGACGCGGCTCGACGACCGCGCGGCGCGCGCCACGGCGTTGCAATCCGCGGGCGTGATGGCCAGCGGCTTCTCGCAATAGACGTGCCGCCCGGCGCTCAGCGCGTCGATCGCCATCGCCTTGTGCAGATGGCACGGCGTCGAGATGAAGACCGCGTCGAGTCCCTTGTGTTCGAGCAGGCGGCGGTAGTCGGAATAGCCCTGCGGGCTGTCGCGGGCGCACAGCCGCTGCGCCTCGGCCAGGCGTCCTTCGTGCGTGTCGCAGAGCGCCACAACCCGCGCCGTGTCGGCCTCCAGCGTCGAGCGGAGCAGGCCGGTGCCGCGGCCTCCCGCGCCGATCAACCCCACTTGTACCAGCTCGCTCCTCTGGGCGGCCAGCGGCGCCGCCAGCGCCGCCGCCGAGCGGCCCAGGAATCCCCGCCGGGAAAACGCGTGGCTCATGGTTGACCTCCTGGAATGCTGCCGCCTATCATCGCAAGTGGAAGGACAAACTACAATGACCGAACAGGAGTACCGAATGGAACGGGACAGCATGGGCGAAGTGCGGGTGCCGGCCGACGCGCTCTACGGTCCGCAAACGCAGCGTGCCGTGGACAATTTTCCGATCAGCGGACTGCGATTTCCGCGGCGCTTCATTCAGGCGCTGGGGCTGATCAAAGGCGTCGCCGCCGCCGTCAACCAGGACCTGGGTTTGCTCCCGGCCGACCTGTCCGCGGCCATTCAGCAGGCCGCCAAGGAAGTCAGCGACGGCGCCCACGACGACCACTTCCCGCTCGATATTTTCCAGACCGGCTCGGGCACCAGCACCAACATGAACGCCAACGAAGTGATCGCCACGCTGGCGGCGCGGAAGCTGGCGGCTCCCAAACCGGGGATGGTTGAGATTCACAAGATCCATCCCAACGATCACGTCAACATGAGCCAGAGCTCGAACGACGTGATCCCCACGGCCATCCACGTCAGCGCTTACCTCGCAGTACAACAAACGCTGTTGCCCGGCCTCGGCCATCTGCGCGACGCCATCGACAAGCGCGCCGCCCAGCTCGACCACGTCGTCAAGACCGGCCGCACCCACCTGATGGACGCCCTGCCGATCCGCATGAGCCAGGAGCTGAGCGGCTGGTCGAGCCAGGTCGGCCACGGGATCGCGCGCGCGGAATCCGCGCTGCCCCGGCTGGCCGAGCTGGCGCAGGGCGGAACCGCGATCGGGACGGGCGTCAACGCCCACCCGGAGTTCGGCGCCCGCTTCGCCAAACGCCTGGCGTCGCTCACTGGCTGTCCTTTCGTCCCGAGCGCCAACTACTACGACAGCATGGCCAGCCAGGACGCCGCCGTCGAGCTTAGCGGCCAGCTCAAGACCGTCGCCTGCTCGCTGATGAAAATCTCGAACGACCTGCGCTGGATGAACAGCGGCCCGCAGGCGGGCCTGGCCGACATCGCGCTGCCCGACTTGCAGCCCGGCTCGAGCATCATGCCCGGCAAAGTGAACCCGGTCATTGCGGAGGCTATGACGATGGTCTGCGCCCAGGTGATCGGCAACGACGCCGCGATTACGATCGCTGGCCAGTCCGGCAACTTCCAGTTGAGCCTGATGCTTCCGGTGGTCGCCTACAATCTTCTGCAGAGCATCGAGATTCTGGGACGCGCCGCGACGCTGCTCGCGGATAAGTCGATCGCCGGCTTCGTCGCCAACGAGTCGCGGCTGGCCGCGCAAGTCGGCCGCAACCCGATTCTGGTGACGGCTTTGAATCCTGTGATCGGCTACGAGCTGGGCGCCAAGATCGCCAAGCGCGCTTACGCCGAAGGCCGGGCAGTGATCGACGTTGCGATCGAGATGACCAATCTGACGCGAGAGGAACTCGAGCGCCTGCTCGATCCGCGCAAGATGACAGAAGGGGGCGTTGCCAAGTAAGAATCGAGACGGCGGACGAACATCCAGGCAGATTTGCCTGGATGTCGGCCCGGCTACAGGCCGGCATCCCGTGCTGAGTGCAAATTTGCACTATGTCAGCTCGTGCCGCGGGGCGGCGAGGCGGCGAGCAGCCGCTAGTCCGAGCAGGTTGCCGCCGGCAAGCGAGGCCAGAAGCACCGAAAACCCCGCCGACGCCGGGATCAACAGGCCGTTGACCGTCAGCAGCGCCAACGCCAGTCCGACCGTGATCTTCCAAGCGTGGGCTTCCCCGCGAGTAAGCGCCCGGACCTGCAAAAGGCAGAGCAAGCCGGGCACCGAAAGCGCCAGCCCCAGAAGGATGAGCGAATAGAAGTGAAAGTCATACTTGAAGGCGCCGGCCCCGTCGAAACCTCCCCCGCGCAACGCCTTGGCGAGCACGCCGCTCAGGTGACCTCCCCCAAGCCCCACGTGGCCGACGGCGCAAACGACGTTGAGAGAAGCCGCCACCATGGACGCCGCCAGCGCGCCGCTGCGCCGCCCGTAGCGGATCACACCGAACCAGATTACGACCGCCGCGGTCACCACCAGGGCAATCACCGGCAGCCAATCGCTGAATGAAGTGCTCATGGTTTCCCAATCACCCCCTCGGCTCGGTCCCCGTCCCCCATCCCCCAGCCCCCAACCCCGCGCGGCCGAGCTGCGTTGCAGCTCGGCCGCGCTGTCACACTCCCACAATCTCCATCACCAGCCCGCAAGCGTCGTACTCGCGCGCCAGCGGCACGCTGCCCGCCCGCTTCTCGGCGGCCATACGCGCGACGACGGCGGCGGCGACCGCGTCCAGCAAATCGTCCGGCGCGGCGCGCGGCAGCCGCTTCATCGCGGCGTCCAGGTTCTCCGTCGAGCCGCGCAGCAGCTCGCGGCGAATCCGGCGGCCGGCTGTCGTCTTCTTTGGATTCTCGAGCGGCCTCCCTGCGTTTAAGAGCCGGAAACAAATTTCCGGGTGGGTCTCGCGGATCGCCTCCTGCAGCCGCGGGGCCAGGCGGAACACGGCGTCGGCCTCGCGGATCTTCGGGCAGATACCCCAGGACTGTTTGCTCAGCTCGCGGCCGAGGATCCGCTCGTTGCGCCGGCAGGCTTCCGCGTAGCTCGGCGCCCAGACCGCCTCGCGGGCCGGCACGCCGAAAACGCTCGACGCCCGCGCGCCCAGCCGCTCCCGCGCCAGGGTATCGCAAAGACGCAGCCGCGGGCACTCCGCCGAGGGCAGCCCGATCGGGATGTCCGCCAGCGTCAGCTCCGCCTCGCGCGCCGCGATCGCCACCTCGCCGAACGTCCGCAGCAGGTGCACCGCGGCCACCGCGCGCGAGGAGTCAACGAGCGCCATCACCCAGCCGCCGCGACAGCCGTCCACTCCGGCCCAGAGCCCCACCAAAGCCTCCCGCTTGACACCCGTAGAGGCTCAAAACTACCATGAGTCCGGTCAGAGGAGGCAGGTTTTATGACCCGCGCAACCATCGTTGTGATCGGCGCCGCCCTGTCGCTCGCCGCCGCCGGCCCCCAGGTCATCACCAACGATACCTACTGGGACTTCCGCCGCGTCGGCGAGCCCCAGATCGGCCCCGACGGCAAATCCGTCGTCTACACGCTCGGCTGGAACGACCGCATGACCGACTCCGGCTACAGCAACCTTTGGCTGGTCGGCGTCGACGGCAAGGACCCGCGGCCGCTCACCCAGGGCCCCGTTCGCGACACCTCGCCGCGCTGGTCGCCCGACGGCAAGCGCCTGGCGTACCTTTCGAACCGCAGCGGCAAGACGCAGATCCACGTCCGCTGGATGGACACCGGACAGGAAGCCAAGATCACCGACCTCGAGCAGTCGCCGGGCAACATCGCCTGGTCGCCGGACGGCGCCTCGATCGCCTACACCGCGCGCTTGCCGGCGCGGCCGTCCTGGCGCGTCGAGATGCCGGAGAAGCCCGCCGGGGCGAAGTGGCAGGACCCGCCGATTGTGGTGACGCGCCTGCGCTGGCAGGCCGACGGCTCGGGCCTGATCCCGCCGGGCTACACGCATGTCTTTGTAGTTCCTTCGACGGGCGGCGCGCCCCGGCAGATCTCGAGCGGCGACTTCGATCACGGCGGCGGCGCCGGCGGCGGGCGATCCACCGGCAGCCCGGCCTGGACCCCCGACGGCCAGTGGATCCTGGTGGGCTGTCGCCGCACCCCGGATGCCGACTACGCCCTCGACGGCGGCGAGATCTACGCGTTTCGCGTTAAGGACGGCGAGGTCCGGCAACTGACTAACCGCAAGGGCCCCGACTCGAATCCCGCGCCGTCGCCCGACGGCAAGAAGATCGCTTACACCGGCTACGACTTCAAGCATCAAAGCTATACCGTGTCGCGCCTGTATATAATGGATGCCGACGGCGGCAATTCCCGGTTGTTGGCTGCCAGCCTCGACCGCGACGTCAGCAGTCCGGAGTGGGCGAGCGACTCGAGCGGCGTGTATTTCCTGAGCGACCATCGCGGCGCCTCGCAACTGCACTTCGCCCGGCTCGATGGCTCGGTGCGCGCGATCACCTCGGGCCGCCACCGCTTCAGCGCGGGCTTTTTCGGCGACCCCTTCACCATTTCGCCGAAGGGCCAGGTGGCGATCGTCCGCACCACGCCGCGCGAGCCGGCCGACGTGATCACCTTCGCCGCCGACCAGCCGGCGCGCACCACCCGACTGACCGCGGTCAACGACAGCCTGCTCGCGGATCGCAAGCTCGGCGAGGTCGAGGAGATGGTCTACGACTCCTTCGACGGCCGGCCGATTCAGGGCTGGATCGTCAAGCCGCCGGACTTCGACTCTTCCAAGAAGTACCCGTTGATCCTCGCGATCCACGGCGGCCCGCACGCCATGTACGGCGTCGATTTCAATCACGAGTTTCAAGTTTACGCCGGCCGCGGCTTCGTCGTGCTCTACACCAACCCGCGCGGCTCGACCGGCTACGGCGAGGAGTTCGGCAACATCATTCACACCAAGTATCCGGGCGACGACTACAAGGACCTGATGGCGGGCGTCGACGCGATCCTCAAGAAAGGCTATATCGATCCCAAGCGGCTGGCCGTCACCGGCGGCAGCGGCGGCGGGCTGCTGACGGCCTGGGTGATCGGCCAAACCGACCGTTTCGCGGCCGCCGTCTCGCAGTATCCCGTGACCAACTGGATCACGCAGGCCGGCGCCGCCGACAACGGCTACTACCACGCCGCCGTATGGATGAAAGCGATGCCCTGGGAGAACCCGCAGCAGTTCCTGACGCGCTCGCCGATTTTTTACGCCAAGAACTTCAAAACGCCGACCATGGTGATTACCGGCGAGCGCGACCTGCGCACGCCGATCGCCCAAAGCGAGGAGTTGTACTTCGCCCTGAAGGCTCAGAAGGTCGACGCCGTGCTGGTGCGCATCCCCGACGAGCCCCACGGCATCGGCGTCCACCCCAGCCACCGCATCGCCAAGGTGGAGCATCTGCTGGGGTGGATCAGTAAGTACACTCGATAGGGCTGACGCTTGGTGCCATGTGCCCACGTCGACAGGGACGATCGGTCCGCGAACTTCTGGCTTAGCCCGCGGCGCTTGGCTCGCAACTTTGGGTTCAGCGCTCCGGAGCTGCGCAGGATAGAATGGTTGGCGGCCGAGCAT